>ERZ1643246.15-NODE-15-length-268718-cov-18.907859_pt1 | contig 268718 bp, 306 predicted proteins | sample MGYA00579265_ERZ1643246 | MGnify/ENA primary metagenome ERZ1643246 (study PRJEB29033, sample SAMEA4952261) | chicken gut metagenome | biome: Broiler Chicken; feature: Gastrointestinal Tract; material: Caecum | place: Ireland | collected 2018 | study: Broiler... | reverse complement strand
CGAAGTCTGCACCAGATACCGCCGCATTACGGTAGATGATACCTTTGTCATTGTTGGTCTTGCTTCCGTTTGCTGTATTTGTTGTATAGTCTGAAGCCGGACGAATAAGACCTGTACTCAGGTTTTTATTTGCCTTCTGGTTAGAACCTACCCCCATATCGGCTGTGCTGTACTTGTAGATAGTTTCTTTTACATCAACCTTCAGTTCGTAAATACTTGCACCCTTATACATCAGAGGTCTTGCACCTGACTCTGTTAAAGTCATAAAGGTATCAGATACCTTTGTTAAACCATCTGCTGTCTGGATTGTACCAGAATGTGTACCTGTTACCGCATCCTTCGGAGCAGTACCGCCAATTACCCATTCTCCCTTCCAAGTAATTGTATCTCCTACCTGGTCGTAAATCTTACCAAAGGAATTTCTGATAGAATCAGCCTTCGGTGAACCGCCTTCGTCATCCGGTTTAATACCGTAGATATGTTTATGTTTCTGCATCAACAGAGTCTTTGTACCTGCATCAATGCTATTTCCACTCAGAGCAGAAATTGTTCTCACATCTCCGTAGATACCACGGGATAAATCCCATGCATAAGTATATCTCTTCGGGTCGGTTGATGGAATGTTACTTACTCCGCCCTTAGTCTGGTCGAATGTATAAGCATTACCCATCGCTGTATTGTAAAGAATGAACCGACTTGCACCATAAGTTTTGTCTGCGTTTACAGTTGTACCGCTGTAGTTTGAGTGCTTCAGGTTATACAGATTTGAACGTGTATTGTAGAAATTGTGTGTTCCTGAACCAAAAACGCAATTCTTAGTTGCAACAACATTAGGATTAAGTACGTCTTCTCCACTTCCAGTCAAGATACCCCCTGCCGGAGCAAGAACATCCTGGTGAATGAAGTTCAACTGATAATCCTGCAAGTCAATATTAGTAGATACGTTAATCTTCTTCGGAACATCAATCTCAAGTACGAACACGCTGTATCCGCAACCATTATCACTACCAAGAGCTACAGAAGCACCTTTCTTAGTACCGCTAACAGTGATATTGTCAGCTGTAAGGTACTTATTTACGATTTCTTTGAACTGCTGTAAATCAAATACATCGCCCTGCTTTAAGCTGTTCTGAACTTCATTCCAGAATGACTGACCATTGCGGTTGTCATCTGAAAGTCTGTAGCCATCATCAGCCTTGCAGTTAGATACCATTGTGATTAAGTACTTCGGTTTATCAACGACAAATCTACCCTCGGTTGTTTTGTTGTAGTCAACCTTGTCATTCTCGCCAACCGTCAGTTTTCCATTTAAGTTCTCATCGTAAGTAATCTTACCATAAGAAATGAAAGACTTAATCGGTTCTGCTTTAACAATGTATTCTACAGCCATACCGAATGAGTTATCGCTACCCTCAAATGAAGAACTACCAGTACCTGCAGTATTTCCATTAGAAGCCTTCAGGTCTGTTGCACCAGTCTTGGACTCATTGTTCGCCCATGCTGTCAGATTGTAAGCAAGATTCTTAATAGAACCACCATTGGAAATCATATTCTGAACAAGACGTTTAGAAACGCTACCCCCATATGTGGACTTAGCAAAATAACTTGCTGTATCCTGCGGAGTTCTGTACTTCCAATTCGGAACATAACTCTTACCTGCATTAAAGTCTCCAGAGTTTACACTGGTTTCTTTTGCACTTATCTTACCCTCCATGTGTTTACGAAGAGCCTCAAGATTCTTGGTGGCATCCACGTTACCCCCACTTGAAAGCAGGAATGAACCGTATGCATATGTCTCATACCCTGAAGTATAAGAATCAGTTACGTTAGTAACTAATACCGCACCGTCTCCACCGTTACTTGACTGTCCACCAGCTACTCCATTTACAGAGCCTGCATTGTCCTTGAAGTCATCTGTATCCGCCTTAAGTTTACCTTCTGGCTCGGAAATCATTGAAGCCTTAGAGTCAACATTGAAAGAACCATCTTTGTTCTGTGTTGCACGAACAATCAGGTTTGCTGCTGCCTTAGACTCACCTTTGTAATCTGTACCGAAAACAAGGAAACCATAAGACCAGTTGCTACCTGCGTTATTTAAGATAGTACTCGTATCAGCGGCTGAACTTCTGAACTTTTCTCCGTTAATATCATAGAAGTTAGTTACAGTACCTGCATTGGTCATACCCCAATGTGTAGAAGATTTTCCATACATCGGCGTGTACTTACCATTCGGTGCAATAGCGGAAAGCTGAACACCAAAAAGATTCTTGGTGATAGTATCCTTTGCACTCTTGTCGCTTGCACAAGCCTCAGTTACAGCTTCAGCAGTCTGGAAAGTTGCAAACCAGTATCTCTTATCGACACTACAACTTCCGTTATGAACACCTACAATCGGCTCACATACAAGAACACCTTCATCGCCCATGAACTCTTCTCTGGTAATACTTGTGTGTCTACCAAACATGCTTAATGTGCTAGAAAATGTATCATAAAACTTACCACGTTTTTCTGTGTTATAAAGCATATCAGAATCTTCGTAGAAAGTCTTTGTCAGCCAATCAGCAGAACCTGACCAGTCCATATAATCTGAACCACTACCAAAACAGTTACCGTCTATATGCAAACCATTCTTCATGGAAGTTCTTAAGGCATTACCATCAACTCCAAACAAATTTCCAAAGTCATCGAATGACATTGAAACATTACTTACTGTCTGGAATGTAGTACCCCCCATGTACCGGTATTCGTTTGCAGGGTTAAAGCCGTCTTCATCGCCATCAGCACCCATGAAAACAATAATACCTTGCTCGCCGTTCAGACCATTCTCATATGCTCTACTGTTTACATTACCCTTAGTAAGAACATCTGCACGTCTCTGTAATGTAAACTTCCAACCAATATAAGAATAGTGAGAGTTTACTCCGCCAGGAATACTGCTTCCACCGGAACCGCCACCTGAACCACCATCGCCAAATGCAAAAGCAGTTACAGCCGTACTCAACAGCATAATTACGGAAAGCATAATAAGAAGTAATTTCTTAGCTAAAGATTTCACGATATCACACCTTCCTTCCTTTGGACAGCAAAGCCATTATCGCCTCTTTCTTGGCTATTGCAATACCCCCAATCATGAGGAAAATACCAGAAAGAGTAACAACTAATGTACTCATACCGCCTGTCTGTGGAAGAAATGTACTTCCACCATCACCATAGGAACCTAAGTTAATAGCACTTGCCTCATCAACGAAACAGTCAACTGTAAATGTACCAGAAGTCTCTTCGCCAGATGCAGTAGTTGCTACCCATGAATACTTACCGTTATGTGATACAGTGAAGCTATGATCCTTAGTTGCCGTGATACTTGACTCACCATTGAACATAAGAACTGCATCAATATCGGAATACATCGTAAGTGAAACCGGAGTACCATCAAGGATACCACTCTTAAGGTCACTGAATGACACATTTGCCTTTCTCGTATCAGTATCGACAGGTTCCTGAGATGGTTCATTGTTTAACTCATCGACTGTAAAGTAAACCTTGTAGTCTCCCTGAGTTGTATTCAAACGAAGCATCATTTCTCCACTTGTGCCAAGCGGTACATCCTTAACTGTTCCTTTACTCTTGTCGCGAGCATCTCCGATATAATTCAGTGAATCCATTGATGTAAAGTAATGATTAGACTCGTCTGCACTGTAAATATCGAAAGTAGAAACAGTAATACCACCAAGCACTTCCGGATAACTCAAGTCGAATGTGAACGATAACTTAGCAGAAGTTTTATTCTCATCGTAAGTTACCGACGGTTTCACACTACCCCCAATCTGGAAGTATGCGTCATCGTAGATTGCTTCGCCATCCTGATACGAAATGGTATTAAGTCTTCCAATGTAATTTCCGGTGTTACCATCAAAAATTACAAGACTCTCAGGCATCATCCAGATACTCTCGTAGCTGATAAGACTATTTGCATCACTTGCGTTAATCTTAAGGTCAGCAATGTGCTCTTTTACATAAGCCTGTGCATCATCAAGATTTTTTATTGTATCAAGGATACTCCAAGTGATTTTAGACATACCCCCTGACGGGTTCTCTTCATCGTATCCACTACTATCGATAGTACCAAATGAAAGTCGTGTGATTCTTCCGTCCTGAATGAATGTCGGAGCTACAAATCCCATAGCAGACTCGTTACCCTCGTCTACGTGGTAGTTGTAACCCATGATGATAACATCCTTCTTTGGAACGAAGTTCTGAGACTCTCCATTCTCGATACCAGTAAGATACTGAGCAACTCCCTTAATGTTATCTGTAGCAGATAACTTTTCAAGAGGTCTATTGTCCTCAGTCGGTGTCTCGGTTTCATTATCTGAACCTGTATTCTCACTGCCAGAGCCTTCTACATTTCCACTGTTCTCAGTTTTATCTGAGTTTTCAGTTTTATCTGAGTTCTCAGTTTTATCTGAGTTTTCAGTTTTATCAGAAGATTCTCCAGTAGTTTTATCTGACTCGCCAGTTGTTGCTTTGTCGCCTGTTGCCTTATCCCCTGACTCATCAGACTTAGAATCCTGCTCAGATGTTGACTTAGCCTCTTCCTCCACAGCCTGCGTAGATACGCCACTGTCCTCGGAAGTTTTGACTTTACTCGTGTCTTCTTCAGCCTTTTTATCCTGACTAACAACTGCGGTATCACCAATCTCCGCATCTGCATAAGCAATCATCGGAGTTAAACAACTTCCGGTAATAACCACCGCTGTCAGTAGGTAAACGACTGCCTTCTTCATAAGCCTACCTCCTCGCTTTTAGTGTTTATTAAGTTGTCAAGGTTCATAGACGGAATATTGTGGAACTCTAGGAATACCCCCAATTTGCTACTCTGTCGCAGTAGTCTCCTCAGTTGAAGATTCACTTGCTTCAGTTTCACTACCTTCTTCGGCAGTAGCCCCTTCTTCAGTAGCTTCTGTTCCCTCAGATGTAGTGCCGTCTTCAGAATTTAATGCCGCCATCGCTTCTTCATACGAATCATAGTCAGCAACAAAATCAGCCAACTCCTTCATAGAATCCGTATAGTCAGAAGCTTTAGAGAAATCTGGCTCTTCACGTAAGTCATACTCACTGTTCATAAGGAACGTTTTTGTGACATACATCTTCGTTCCTAATCCGCCAGTCTCTAGCACCACCTGACGTAAGTTGCCGTCCGCAACTGCGACAGTAACTTTGGCGTCACTAAACGTTAAGGACATATCCAAGTCTTCCAAGTAATACTCGCAAAGCTGTTTTACATTCTCGTCTGTATCCTTGTCTTCGGCATAAACACTGTAAAGACCGTATGTAGACGCACCAAGAATTTCTTTGACATACTCATCAGGCAGAGTACATTCATACATTGTGAACTCTTCCTCGCCGTCACCAAGGTCACCAGTTACAGTATCTTTCTTCTTCTCAACAGAAGTAAAGTGGTCTACCATGTCCTCAAAGTATCCACTATTACGACTTAACATCTCCTTACCATATTCTTTAGGTAAAGAATAGTACCCTGCATTTCCTGACTCATCCGTGTAAGTCATATACATTGTACCGTCATTCTTAAGCCAATCCACCAACGCATAATTACCAGTATTCTCTTCATCGGTAATCAACGTATCAGTGATTTTCCCATCTGAATCAACAGGCATTTCAGTATAGCTACCCCCATTGTGTACGACCTCAAGGTATGTAGCATTACCATCTGGAGCCTCCATGAGAGTCTGAACCAGATAGTCCTCATTTGCCTCTAATTCAGCCAGTGCCTGCTTTAACTCTTTTACCTCAGAGCCTGAAACTGCTTTCTCTGAGCTTGAACCACTACATCCGGCAAGCAGAGAAGCACTCATAGTCGAGAGCAAAAGCAGAGCAACTACTTTTCTTCGCATACGCAAAATACTCCTTTCATAATATTATGCTAAAAATAAAATAGCACCAACTTTAATGCCTCTCAATGTATTTCTCAACTACATAATTAACACCTCCAAAATAAAACAGGATACACATCCCACTGAAATGTGTATCCTTGTCTCTATTCAAATAAAAGCCACCTTTTAAAGGAATTGTATGTCGTGCATTTTGTAACAACATTCATCCTTCTTAGCCAGTGGTCAAGATTATAAAAGCCACCTGTAGTCTGTAAAGTTACTATCCCATTATGATATATGATACCTTGCATAGGAAAACGTGGAAACATATAAACATGACCCTCAAACAGCATATAATAATATCTGACATTTTCAGCAACTGCAAGTTTGTCCGATGGGTTCTCAATAAGCCATTTGTAAAACCAGTCCTCATCATAATGTAACACAAATCTGGATATCTGAGAATCGCCCAAAGGTTTGAACATATTGAGGTTTACAATACTACCCCCATTGTTAAGAAACTCGACTAAGTCCCCTGAGTAGTAATCCTTAGACTGAAATGTTTCAGTGTCAGCAAGTGTTACTGAATACTCAGACTTTTTCAGAACATATATCATGTTGAACACCTCTTAAAACTTGTACTACTCGTGTTTACGACTTGTGTTCAAGTTGTCTGCATTTCTATCCCACAGTTTTCTGTTTGTATATCGATTTACACACATGACATAGCCATTTTTATAGCACATCACAGACACTATGCTCTTGCCACATATAATTTTTACATTACCCTTAGAGTTAATGTATGCAAAGGACGGAGTTACCATTCTCGTATGCAATACAGAACCGTTACAGCAAAGCCCATTGATACTCCTGTAGACAGTTTTCTTCTCACCGGACTTTTTGAATGTAACCTCAATGTACTGTCTTCCCTCTACAATCTTATACTCGGCATCCTCATAAGACCAGTAACGCTTTCTTGAATGTACCTTGGACTGTATATGACGATATTCTCCCCATGTGAGATTCTCCACCCTGAAAGTCTCAGAGTCCTGTACTCCAACATATTTGTCTGAAGTGTAAATAACTCGTTTCATAAACCAAACCCTCTCTAATTAAATAATATTCTTCGCTCAAATTGTGGGCGACTCATAACTATTGTTTTCAGTGGTACAAGCAAGCTTAAGTGATTATATGCTACAAACTGAGTACCTCCTTCATTTAAGCCCACAGCATCATAGATAACTGCATTGCACTTGGCATAAAGACCATTGCACCAACAGTAATAAGTATTGTCTCTTCTGTAAACTTTAAAATTCTCAAGATTTACACAGAAACCTTCTTCGTCAAAGTTAAATAATTCTGTATACTCTACGAAATGACTCCCTGCTTTAAAAGTATCTTTTTCAACATCAATCCTATACTTATTATACCATCTTGATGTATCATAATCGTAATGCTGATATGCTACGAAAGAACCAGTAGCTTCTGAAGCCTCAGCCTTTTTAAGATTACAGATACCGCCAAGCCACTCCTCGTCATCATAAATGGTACTTAAATAGTAGACTTGTACCCTATACTGGTCATCATATAACAGGCACTTTAACCACAATAACTTACTTACATAAGCAGTAAACATAACTACCCCCTTAGGCTGTTTCTATTATACCACAAATATCGACAAAAGTCAATAGTCAGATTACTAACTAAATAGTAATCTCCGCTTGAATACATCTTTTGATACCTTTCCGAAACACTTGCAGTATGACAAGTTCCTCTCCCTCCCCTTTATAAACATACACTTAAGAGTCTCAGTAAAATCAAACACAAGGCTGCCATCTTCGTTTAAATGTGGATAACCTAAGATACCAAAACCTGTGTGCATCACAACATCAAGATTTATCTTATACCCATATCCATAATACCAAAGCAGTATCAAACCGCTACCAACGGTCGCAATGATAATATCTTTGCTCGAATAAGATAACTGGTTTAATTTTATATTTGAATAATACACATAAACAAAGTCAACTGATCCGATATTTGCTATGTTCTCAATAGGTAAAAATATAGGTTTTAATCCAGTATCCTTATTTAAAATGCCTGCGAGGTTCAAAACCTTTGCCTCACCAATCAGCATCATGACCCAGAACTCTTCATAAGTGTACATAGACATTTTTAAAGTCTTAGTGTCTACAACACGTACATATTTTACGCCATCGTCATCAACTGAGACAGCATTTATTGTGTACTCAGTACTCAAAATAATAACCCCCTTTTAAACTGCAACTTAGACATAGGAACTCCGAAAACTGGCATCATGACTCGTAATTCTTTCTGTGACACATGATAGAACCCATCCTTATCCGTCTGATACCAAGTACCTTGTGTTCCATACAATTTATATCGAATGATAAGACTTCCATCTGAATCAATTTCTAGCATAACTGGCTTATAAGGGTGTACCACATTATAAACTACCCCCTTGAACCAAAGGTGTACAGAGCTGACTCTACTTTCACTATTTACCCTTGCGTCAATAACATAGTCTCCTATTTCTCCTAATAATGACTTAATGATAATCTGATTTCTTAAAACAAAATCATTGTAATCTCTACCCTCTCTGCCTTTGTTAAGAAAATGATAAATACCCCCTTGAAACGCCTTGTCCTTCAGTATGTTCATGTGCCTTAATGTATTACAATGCATTACTCGTATGAAATCCTCGTACTTAACATTTCGTAAAATAAGATAATCATTATCATTGCAATCTACGCCGTTAACTCTCATAACTACTCCATAAGTATTCTTGTTAGAGCCATTTTCTGACTCATTTTACTACCATGGTATTCATGCCATGCTTCATGACCCCTCAACACAGCCTTCTCAGTATCAACCTTTAAATCATAACCTCGAAAGAAACGTATATTTAATATGTCACCATCGATGAAGATTGATTCCAGAGTTTTATAGGTCTCTATAGTATAGTAAATACCCTTATACCAAATTTGCAAAGTCTGCTGAAACCGTCCAGTACACATTACAACCACTTCTTTCGTTATCAGACGAAAATACTGTAATCTCCTATCCACTATTGATGAAGCTATCACATTTCCTACCTGCCTTGACCTCTCAATAGCGTCTTCCTCAGATAAGTCCATGTGAACAATACACCTCACCCAACCATTAAAGTATTTTATAGCATCATAAAAAGTCAATCCGTGTACTTTAGTACCACCTTTATGCATTAACCAGATAAACTCCGTATCCATTTCGAATATCCGTAAGTCATCACAACTTGCGATACGGAACTTCTCCTTTTCCTTTAGATAATCTACAAGTATATAATCTTTATTACTATAAACTTCATCTCTTATAATAAAAGACATACTCATACCCCCTATTGAAGTAGTATGCTTCGTTTGAAAGAAGCCCTACTTTCCTCAAATATTTCTTCAAAGGCAAATTTTGCACTTCTTGTATAAGAATCAGACTCAATCACTGTGCAAGTACCAGACTCAAACAGACAACATCTATCCTCATCGAAAAATACTACCTCAAACGTATCTCCACCATTTACATCGTAATGACAGAACATTCCAGTGTTTCTGAGACTTCTTCTATAGTGATAGCCACAGTACCAGATATCCAATACCTCTTCCTCTTTCGGATTCATATCTGCTACAATAATTATATTCTTATCCTCGAAAATAAAGGACTGAACTTCATAATCAGGGTCTGGAGTAAAATAGTTCGGAAGTCTCTCCATATTTCTCCATGAAAGTCTATCCATCTCAAAGTTCAATGGAAACTTATCTGGTACTAAAGTAAGTTCATCTCCATGCTTCAATCCGTGTATTACAGCATTTTTATTCATAAGCATGTCCACTACTTTTCTACCAGATAACTCATACTTCCTCATTGTGTTACAATGAGTTAAATAAAACTGATTATACAACAAGTCAAAGTCCTCATAGATATATTCATTATCTCCACAAATACTTCCGTTTAAAATCGTTGTCACGTCTCATACCCCCACCGTACTAATTGAACAAGAAATGCCTTTTGAACGCCCCTACACTCGAACCTACTCCACGAATACCATGTGTCCCATTCATAAAATCTGTCTGAAAACAAAGATTTTCTCGTATATCAAATATAAATGTCATATCGTTTGTTACTATATAAAGAAAACCGTTATCAAGCGTAAAAATACCAAGTATCACAGTACGCCGAATATCTAACAAGTTATAGTATGCAAAACCACTGTGGTAAATATTTAAACTCCAGTCATTTTTATTACATATTAAAATAGAATTTCCATCTTGGCTAGTTACTGTACGGTTATTCTCAAATACTTTTCGCCACATCCGAGACAAATTATCCGTATCTTTATCATTAAATACCTTTACTCCAGACTTTATTAAATTCCTAAACTCTCCCTCAGAAAATACTTTGAGTGTCAAAGTTTCGGTATTTCCTACCTTATACTGTTTTCTAATATAATCATGCTGAAAAAGATATAACATAAGATACCCCCATCGTTTGTTCTATTATACCATAAAACGCAAGAAAAGTCAATAGCTTCTCATATAGAAACTATTGACCTTCCACAAACAAGACCCAATTTCAACTCATTTGAATTTCTTATACTCCTGAATGAAACGCTTTGCCTCAGCTGGCTTTCCATACATAACATCATGATTAATACAGTATCTGATATGTTTGCCGTCAATATTCAGCCACTTGTTTCTCAGGTACAGTGAGTAACTCCCATCTTTTTCCTCAACTACATAACCGATTCCTCTTGGCATATACCCCCATGTTGTTTCCTGCCCGTTCATGAGTACCTTATTGTCCTTTTCGTATATCTCATACAGATAACCCTTAGACCAGATAAGCAGTACAACACCTGACTTGAAGAACATTTTGAAATCATCACGATTTAACTGTAAGGTGTCACGTTCAAAATAAGGTCTCATATTGTCACAAGACATTAGGATACTGTTCTTAGGAAATCTTTCAGGGTACTTTGCATCTCTTTCACTGACACCGATAACCTTGTCATAACTTTCGGATAATACATCCTCCATTTGAGACTCATCTGCAAGTCGTAATCCTGCTACTCCTTTAAAATTTGTTCGTACCAGACACTTTAACGCATCCTTAAGGTCGATTCTTCTCAATGACAACTTGTCTGTATCGTACAAGTTCACATCAGCCTTATTCATCGAAACAGCACATAACATAATATAATCCTCCTAACTTATATGTTTTAATCTATGTCAAGCACTTTATTAGTGCATTGTACCCCCTTGCTTCAACCCAGTAGTGCAAGCCTCTTAAAACCACTATATGATATCTTGTATGCACTTCCTGCATACTCCGATTCATAATAAATTCTCCCATTGGAATGAAGAGATAAACTCTTACCCTTAAAAATCATATACAACCGTTTTTCATACTCAAAATAAGTATCTAACTGATTAAGACTACGCATCAAACTGTTCCACATATAACTAGACATCAGATACTTTTTTATAAACTCGTTCTCTTCGTCTGAGCTGATATAAAAATACCATCCCCTATTGTAGATGTACCACTTAGTACCAACCAGAACAATACAATACTCTTTTTCAAGCCTTGAGAACGAAGTGTTACTTACTCCAACAAAATATTCGATATTACCATATGGTTTTAAAATATTTATTACATTGTGTAAATTAACTCTTCTTGCCTTATGTGTATCTTCATCTATAACAAGTGCCTTATCTTCTGTGACATTCATGCGAATTATATACTCCATAGAATACCCCCTAGAACATCACTTTAAATGCTAATACGCTCTCATATCTCCCGTTATATTTCTCACCATTAAAAATAAGGTGTCCTCTTGATGTAATCTTTATACTACCGTTTTTAAGACCTACCCCCAATACTAGTCGTTGTTTTCTATCAAAATACATATACTCAATGCACAAATTCTTGTGCCTCATATTATATGCACCACATATCAACTCATCATTCGCATACACAGCTTCATCAAATTCAATTATATAGGTAAACCAGTTGTACCACACAGCCAACATACCACCCTTAGTCAAAACTATGCAGTCCTCTGTGTTATAATGAATACCTGTTCTTGCATACGGTGTTTTAATGCCACGCTTCTTCATATCGATGTAACTCGACCTATCTAAGCGTTTATCATCTACCTCATACCTGATAAGTCGTATAGAATCAAACACGAACATATCAAGTGAATCCGGATTTCTATACAAATATAACATATACCTTTCTCATAACCCTTTCTATAATGTCATTTGTCAAAAGTGACAAAACTTTAAAATATACTAACAAAGACAATCGAGACTTCATACCACGAAATAAACAAAGAAAATACTAAGTATCTTTACCTATGTAGGCTATAAACTCATATACTTATCTTAGGCAAAAATCAACTTCTCCAAAATTCAAAAAATTTACTAGGTTACACTTTTCTGACTCAGATTAGTTTAATAAAATGCCTGACAAAAACGAAGTAAATGACTGCTTTCGACCCGGATACTTACAACGGCAAGAACTTCGATTTTGCAGAACTAAGAGATGTCTCTTAACATCTATTAAGTAATTCCTGACAAATAATGTCTTAATCATTAACTGCTCACCATCAGCAATCAAATGCCAATAAATAGCATGATAATCAAATTCTTGAGCATAATCATATGGTATCTCGTAAGCATAACCTAAAAACCAAAAATGTAACTTGCCTAAATTACGGTCAAGATACATTGCAAAATTACGACTCACAACGTAATCTTCAGGCATCAGGCACTCTCCATGTAATTTTTCATTGTACTTCTGTGGACAAGAATTAAATTCTTCCTCAGTTAATGTACGAATCATACTTGTCTGCAAATCAATTACTCGACAAAATACTTGATTCTTATCCCCTACATCTCTATACTTTGATAATAAATAGTAACCTTCCTTTATTGTCATGCCTACCCCCTCCAGTGCCTACTCAAACATTCTGCTTCTCATGTACGCAGTTTTTGATATCTTCGGTATTTCATATGACTTTTTCACATTACGCAAACCTAAAGTAAGAATACCAGTCTTCGGATTCAAATAAAATACCTTCGTCAAATCTACATAAGATACTAGCAAGTAATTTTTGTACTTACCTACTAGGTTTAACTTGGAATCTCTAAATACTCCGGTTAGCTTTATGGGGTCTTGATTGGGTATGTTGAGTATCAAGTCGTTCAGAGAAGTTTTCTCAAATTCCAAAGCATAATCCTGATACCATATACTCAGTTTACTTGGTGTTATCCTTAAGTGGTCTTTATCAGCCTTATAGCTTATAAGCATGTCTCCAAAATCAAAAGTGCCTTTACTCAACAGATACTTATTGAACTGAGTTGAATCAACTGCCATCGTGGTAGCACTATCCCCAGGCTCACTAAGCCGTATATGACCAGAACGGAACAATCTCGAATGAAAATAATATTTACGCTTCGGTGCATAATATAACTGAGGTAAGTTTTGAATACTTAGACCTGCTTTTAATAATTCTGGTATTTTATCAAAAGTATATCGCTCGATAACAAAGTCATCTGTGTCTATGATGTCAAGACTATTCTTTTGCGTAACTGCTGCAAAAAACATAAAACTTACCCCCTAGTGTTGCTCCTCTCCATACTTACCCATGAAATGACCATCACAACTTATACCGCCATCTACTATCTTATACTCTGTTCCATCCGTAAGACCAAGCATAAAAGTACGTTTCTCATATAAGTATCCAACATATTTAACCTCAGATGGTTTTAACCTTATTGCATCAACACCATTAACTTCGATACCACCACGGTCTACTGTAATGGAAGTAAATAGTCTCCCCTCCTGAAAGCATAACCTACAGAAATCTGGTCTACCTTCTGTAGTTAAGCACCGACAATCACCATAACTATGTGTTGAGCCACCAAACATAGGAGTGTACTCATGTGATACTACAAATCTTTTCCCATTATAGTAAGCATTACCAAGACTGCCAACAAGTTCTGTGAATCTCCGTAACTTATCATTTGACACGACTTCTAAGGTCATGTCATCGTCATCTAAAACCAAATTCTTAACCCCATTTGTTTTAATCAGCCAAAACATAGTTGTACCTCCTACCTATTCTAATAAATATCTTAACTTTAGTTTGTTACACTCTTTGTAGAAAACTTCTTCATTCACAACATACCCCCACTAAGCAAGAAGTAACCTTCGTTTCTCAGCAGATATTTTTCTGGCAAACCCATCCTCATTACAAGGTTCACTAATATTATGTATTACCCTATCGCCGTAAGACCTCGACAGCACATCTACTGTTCCACTAGGATAAATCTTTATCTTGCGTGTATTATCCGTTACTCCGCCATCAAAGCACATGTAAAAGGAAGAATCATTGATATCATACCCTATATAATTACGCTCAGATGGAATCGACATAACCTCATGACCATTTATCCTGATTACATCCCATTCTCTGCCAATTCCGTAGGATAAGTCATTATACTTCTTTTCACAAACTATGAGGTAATATTTATCCTCAAAGAATAAACATACCCTTCTCATTTTGAAATTATCCTTATCAGCTATGAACATCTTAAAATACTTATTTTCATAAAATCCTGCCTTAATGTATTCTGAAATATCCTGAATACCAATTACAGCACTCAACTTCTGTGGTATAGGCTCAAATAGTTGTTTTCCAAAATCGGCACTTACCATTTCAAAATGAGTGTCTATATCGCCTTTCTTTAGGACTGTAATCATGCCCTGAGTCATATTATGGAGCCTTGTACCATTAGAATACTGACTCATTATTTCCTTATATGAATAATTATGGATAAGCAAAGTATTTAAGTCCAAAACCTTGTATATTGGCTTCTTTGAAAATAAACCTCGTTTATCCATATCGAACCCTACTAAGTAACGCATGAGCTACCCCCTAATCGAAAATCTGCTTTCGTTTTACAGAAAGTACAGCCCTTTTAAAGTCTGTCTCATCATATTCATCGTTATTCTGATAAGTATCAATGACACCTTCGTCTATAACTTCTACCAAACCGTCCTTGTGAACTTTCAAACCAAATCCTTCTAAATGACCATCGCCATATATAACTGCACAGAAGAAGATTTTAAATGTATCTTCGGTAGAATCGTACCCATATAACACAGCATCGAACTGCCTTACAATGACTTCCTTCTCACCGTTTATCGTAAAAGGCAGATGTATTTCAGCCGTGTCTCGATTCGTGATGTGCCTGTACATGTGAAACATATACAACTTCTCATAAAAGAACAATATAATATCATAAAAGATAGCAGTTTTATATCGATACATGAAAATGCTATACTCATTGGAATGATAATCAATCGGTACAGCTTCTACCATGTCTTGTATAGGAATGACATACTTCATACCCTTTCCCTTAAACTGTGCATTTAAAATCTGAGCAAGGTCTTCATTTACATACTCAAAGCCCAATACATTATTCTTAGTAGCTTCTATCTCTTTCTGAGTGATATTTCCAAGAACAAGACCACTACCACCAGTCATCTCCCATAACAGTTCATCATGTGTACACTTTGTCATTTTCAGTGTCTCAGAGTCCCAAATCGTATATATTGGTTGGTTTAAGTTATCATCCTTAAATGATTTCCCTATCATATATTTCAAAAGAACTACCCCCTATTCAATAAGGCTTCTGAGTTTTAGTTTATTCACAGCCTTACGGAAATCAGCCTCAGTACATACCCTATCGTTCTGATAGTTCATTATGTTACCTTTAGACAAATCCGCTACAGTTATAAACCCATTGCTATATATTATCATCTTAAACTCGCATTGCCCTACATAATCCTCTAACCCATGACAGAAGTAAATGTTAAAGATGTCTTTAGCATGGTCATACCCATATAGGTAAAAATCAAAATTACTTACAGGAAACATTTTGTCCTCATTTACATATATCGGATATCCAATTATTCCACCTCCTCCACCGTCCATTAAAAGATTATCAATGGTAAATTCAAACAATCTCCCATGAAAATACAACACAATAGCCTGAAATACACTATTTCTTCTCGGCAACGTAAAAATACTATATTTTAAGGAGTTGTACTGCATCGCCATGTCTTCATATGCTTCTGCTAAAGGTAAAGTGAAATTACGCATTCCACCGTAAGTGAAATTACGCATTCCACCGTAAGATGTGTTCACAAGATTTGCAAAGTCTTTGTCTATGTTTGCGAAACTGAAGTTCCGTACCTTGTCGGTAACTATATCATCTCTAGTGACATTTTCAAGAATTAAGCCGTTTCTATCTATTTCTCCCAACAACTCAGTGTGCATATATGTCATTATCATTAATGTCTTAGAGTCCCAAACCTGATACATTGGGTACTCTAATTCATTATCTTTGAAATATTTACTTATCAGATACTTCAATATAACTACCCCCTAAGAAAATAAGTACTTTCTTTTGTTTATACTGACATTCCTTCGAAACTCAGACTCATCCAACTTTTCATCTGCTCCGTAGGTACAAGTAATTCTCTCTTTGTTCTCTTCGTAATCCAGTTCTACACTACCATTACTCAGTAGTTTAATCCAACCTGAATAGCACGTACTACCCTCAAGTATAATTAAGAACTGCTCATTCTTTACATCGTAGCCTAAAGCAAAAGGCACTTTGAATCCCAACCTAAATTCAATGTCATTGATTTTAATGAAACATCCTGAGTCTCCATAAGAAGAATCCGCAGAGACATAAAAATAATGCCCGTTTAATAATAGGTCAAACTCAAGCATCATTTCCGTAAAAAGCCCACACCGTTTTGAAATATACGGCACATAATAAAAAGGGACTTCATTGTTTATAACAGTCTTACCTGTCAAATCCATGATATTAGAATATAGAATCCTTGACCTGCCATTACTTTCTACTACTATAGTATCTGTTCCAGTGATAATAGATGTGTCTTTATGCGAAAAATAGTCACTTACTTCCGCAGGACTTACATTTTCAAGTGCAATTCTGCCACTCGCTATTTCCTCCCTAGTAACTTCTGTAATAAATAAAGTATCAGTGTCTAATATAAGGTATTTAATACAATCATCCTCATAAACACGACACCCAACTAAATAGAACATCGCCTACCCCCTAAGCGGAATCATTTGCCGTTCAAACTCTGATATCGTCATTTTATACTCATCTTCATCGCCACAAGATAAAATATACCCATAAGAAGAATGATTGTAAGTAAGTTCTACCTTGTCTGAGTAAAAACGTATTACACTAACTGATGAAACTGCAAGCACAATACAACTATTACTCGACATATAACCAAAGTATCTTATATCCGCTACAATTTCAAAAGCAACATTATTTATAAATAATTTATGTTTCTGAGGTACATAATCAATATGATAGTACATACCTCCTATAAAGAAGTGCAAAGAATAACCACAAGCACCTGAAGCAACATACTTAATTGCATAATTCATACCCTTATTTGTATACATAAAGGTATTAACCAATAAAAGACCTGTTCCAGTTACTAAATCATGTGTCTTAACAGATAATTTAGACATTTTACGCTCGTATGGTCTGAAAGTTATCTTACTCTCAAGATTATCTAATAATAACTCAGTGCTCACATTATCAAATCTTATACCAGAAAGTAATGCATTAATAAAATCTTCCCTGTGCATTACTTCTAAAATCATATCATCCGTATCCAGTACACGATACTTGTCTTTATAAATATCACAAAGTAGTAACATAACCTACCCCCTAATCGCCAAGTAATAACATACGTTTGAAGTCTCCTATTGTATAATCTTTACCACCATATTCCATGCTACCACACACGCTATCGTAGTCTCCACCAGAGGAATTACTTATATACAAATTACTTTTACTCAATATGAATGAAACTTCGTATAGACTCAGCACTAAAACATGGTCTTGCTTTACATAACCAATAAAACCAAACTCTCTGAATGTGTAAGATTCAAGAGATAGGATATATTGATTATTTATATGCACTTCACTTGTATCCGACACGTACCGCATATCTATATCATAAACACTGCCTTCTATAAATGCTTTGAGTCTCAGCTCATAAGGTCCGACATAAAACATTTTTAAACCAAAGTTATTTTCAATATCCGCAACTGGTGGCATTCTCCATAACTTATCAAATACATGCGCCCATTCTACTCCAATACTCTGTACACCTGAACTGCATACTACTAATAACTTAATCTGTGATACTTTTATCTTAGCGTTGGGGTGCCTACATACCATACTACAATCTATGTTCTCAAATACTATACCGTGTTGTATCGCATTGTTTATGTCCTCTCTTCTGACCCTCTCTAATATTAAATCATCCATATCTAAAACTGATATTATATCTTCATTAGTATCAACTATTAAAAGCATGAATCTACCCCCTAAGAAAACATTAGCCTACGTTTAAACTCTTTCTCAGACATTTCAATACCCACACCTCTGCGAACTTTCGGAATATCATAATGGCAAGTTACAGTTTCTTTGCCTATTTTAACCCAGTTAGTCAAGAACTCAAAATAAAAACATTCATACTCAGGCTTAAAACCGAAGCATTTTAGATTATAGTTATTCAGACGTAAAAGACCAAGTTCACAGATAAATATATCGTTTATTATAAATAATGCCCTGCGTCCTTGAGAGTAGGATATTGGTACTTTTTGCTTTACCTGAGTATCAAAATAAATACCATCATACCAAATTTTGATTCTTGGCATACCATCTGTAATCAACAGATGTACATGAAAATTATACTTCTCATTGTACACTGCCAGATTTCTTATGATGTTATAAGTACCTGGTATAAGTATGTGAGCTTTCTGATTCTTTGTTGCTGGCATATACTCTGTTCCAGAATCCCATAACCTTGTAAACTTTATCTCTGCTCTCTGGTGCTCCAATACTATATCTTTGTCGATATTTCCTATCTGAATCCCTTTTCGTAATAAGGCATTAAACTCTGGTCTTGTAATGGTTTCAATTACCATGTCATCCGTATCCAGAATATCCACTTTATTATTTTCATATCTTACAATGTAAAGCATAGATTATACCCCCTATGCGAACATCAATATCATGTATCAAGAATATTGCCTGTTCCATACTTAACAAGATAAAGCGTCCTAACCTAATAAAATTTTCCTCCTAAAATCAGATAAGGCTATACCTTTCTTTTTACTTTCTAACTCTCTCCATGTATTACCATCGACATCGCCATAAAGTATACCCTTATCAGTGAAAATAATTGCATCTGTATGGTCTTCTCCCGGTATATAACCTACGTCTGAATATACTAATTCAAGTCTTTGGTGTCTCGTATCATATCCTATGTAGTTTAGTGTATCCATTTCAAAACCTATATCAGACGCATATGATTTCTTATTATAAATAAAACCATTAAAAATACACAAACCTAAATCACTTTGAACACCCTTGTGTACTACTTGCAAACCTAAACCCTTTTTGTACTTGCATCCGAAATCAAACTTTTTATTTGTTATAACAAAACTCTGCTTAAACTGTATGCCACTCACAACACGAAATACACAATGTACTGTATTTCCCAGTCTGGACAAAACACTTATATCTGAGATATGTATTGACTGAACCTTATGTGGCATAGGAAACTCAAGATACTTTAAAAATTCATAATTATCATTTACATTTGCAAACTCAATACCTTGATGAAGTGCCTTTATAACATCACTTACACTCAAATACTCGATAATCATATCACTTGTATCTAAAACCTTTAATTCCTCATTTTCACCTGAAATTATTAAAAACATAACTTATACCCCCACTACTGCATTAAGACCATTCTTTTGAAACTCCTAATATCTGATAACACACCTACACCAGTACGAAAATAGTGTGTTTTATACCCTCGTATATCTACTCCCAATGTGTCAAAATAAAAATCATAAGTACCCGACCCCAAACGTACACATCTTGCATCTTTATCATAGGCAATATAAGAAGCATCAGTATAACAGTCTCTAATCAGTTTCTTACCATTCACAATAACACTGCCATGTGCATCATACTTATAAGTGGAGTATTCCAACTCAACCTTATAGAAATGCCAACAAGAATAAATGTAGATTATAGCCATCTCCCCTCGCAACTCTATCTTTATAGCAAAGTCATTCTCTTCATCCATGAAATATTTACCTGCCATATGCTTTATAAACTTGCAACCACTTATCTCAAGTATACTTGTTAAACCATAAGGTGAACCTTCTACAGTTCCATCAATAAAATCAGACTTTCCTCCGTGTCTTATATGCGAAGAACCATCAGAACCTATACAAGTTAAAACTCGGCATCTAGGGTGATGTTGCAAGTCCTCTAAGTATGCGTTAGCGAACTCAATTTCATCTTCTTCCATGTTTTTAATATAGTCATAGAAGCTTTTTCTGGACATTGTGTCCAATATCCAGTCCTCAGAGTCAATTATTGAAATTGTTTTCTCGTCATAATCTACATCAGTAATAAAGTACATAAATCATACCCTCAATCTGTTAATACCAACCGTTTAAATGCCTGCATCGGTATGTTTCTCTGATCACTTATAGCTGTACTTCCACCCTTATCCCTGTGAGAATACCTGATTCCGTAGTCCTCAAACATGATATGTTCATGGCAATCTCCGTCCGTGTATGCAAGATAACACCGATTATATACCGTATCGTATCCGATAAAACTTAGAGTGCTCTGGCGTAAATGCAAAGCAGATTCAATATACTGACCATTGTACATAAAGCCCTTTCTGTCACAAGACTGAATCCTGTGGTATACCCCCTTGTAGAGGACATCAAACCTTACACCTTGCACACCAATTTGAGTAAACTTGACTACTAAACCAAGATTCTTATTAGACTTCATAAAGTTAGACTGGAACTGTAAACCACCGGGCAAAATCATCTCACTATGAAATACATCAAACGGAGAAAATACAATATCCGTAATGCCATAAATCGAAAGAATTTTTGGTTCGTTCTTTCACTGTTTAAACAATCTGTATACTCTTTCAAATTAGGTATATTACCTATTTTGATACCAGACTGCATGATTTCAATAACTTCTCTTTTACCAATATATTCAATAACGAAGTCATCAGTATCAATAACCCCAACACGATTTTTTGTTTTTTCTTCTGTTATCAATAACATAGTTGCTTCCTCCTTTACTCAAATAGCAACATCCGCTTCATCTCAGTAAAACTCATATTGTTATATTTACTTCTTATAATTTTTATAATATTTTTGCTATCCTTTAATACCGCCTTACCCTTATCAAATATTATGTAAGAAGAACCACTTGTATCTAACGATGAATATATCAAGTACCTACGAACTGTATCGTATCCTATATAACTCGCTGAAACATAGTTAAAACCTCTGTTAAACCCTATATCCTCACCGTTAATACGAATCATATTCGAATAAGGTGAATGAGAATCAAAACAAAAATAACTTCCCTCATAGAGTACATTCATTCTCATCGCAAAGTTTTCTAAATATTTTAACCTCACGGCAAAGTTCCGCTTCTTATTTTCAACATAGAAATCTTTACTAAACATTATACCATCTTTTACAGCATAATAGCACTTACCTGTTGCATAATCTTTCTGTGGCATTGACTCACCATAAGGTACTCTTTCTATCCTATCTACCCTATCTATGAATCCGGCATCTATAAATTTGAGTAACTCGTCTCTGTTTATGTTTACTACTTCTAAACCACTTCGTAATAACTGAATTAGTTTGTTTAATCTTATATACTCAATTTCCAAATCTTTTGTATCTATGATACCTACCCCCAATGAGGGATTCTCTTCTGTTACCAACAGCAAAGTCAACCCCCTCCATCATTCCAGTAGTAAACTTGAGCCTAAAAGCGAAGCCTTCATAAAGTTACTAAGTGACATCTCATTACCATCAATATGCTTTGGACTTTGATATAGAACATCAGTATTACAATCTGTAGTATTGATTATTTTAGCACCATTCTTAGTAAATTCTATAAGATAATAAAAACGCATACCATCCACCTCCACAATTAAAGACAGATAAAACATAGTGTTTTCCTTACCCTTACATATATACTTAAAGTATATTTCTGGTTCTTTATCAAACAGAATAGAATACTTATTTCCTATATGTAATGACTTACCAAATACAAAAATATCATATAACTTATCAAAACACCAAAAATATAAATGTCTTCTACCATTTACATGTGTTGTATAGGCTCTAACTAACTTCTTAAAGTTATACATTAAAGCCTCATGACGTTCAACATTGCGGTCAACAACAAAAGTATCTCTTCCTACAGAACCCTCCTGACCGTCACAGCAAATATTATTCGTGTCTCGTCTGTACCCCCTAAGTGTATTCACATTATCAAGTTTATTACGGTTAAACAAGATATGAAATTCAAGTCTTGGAACCGAGTAAAAAATACCCCAATCGTTCAAGAATATTCTTGAACCGGACACAAAATCCACTAACATACTCTTCCCTCTTTCGTACTTTCTTATGCCTAATCCAATAACTTCTTCCTCTTTCTAAATGAAGCATACCTCTGTGCATACTGAATAAATGATTCCGTTGACATCTGAGTACCATACTTTATTAACTTTATCATTGCTTTTTTATTCTCAAAATCGCAATGCGGAGTATCCATCCAGTCTACCAAGTTATCTGACCTGAAACGCAAGATATAATTGCCACTTTGATAGATTAGATAACTACCCTCGTGATACAGCCAAATATCTCTTAAATCTTCTGCACAATCCATATGAATATCTGGCTTGCCTCTCTTTTTAAAGGTGATAGCCGTCACCATACTACCATAACCATAACGTAAATCTGCCTCCCAAGTATACCCCCTATTGTGCAGAAGTAAATATTTTGGTCTCGACTCGCCACCTGTGAGGGCATAACCGAAATCATCTCCAAAGAAACTCTGCTTAATAAAGTGAGCAGGATACATATTATACCCTGACAATTTTGTACTTGGTGCATCAGGATTCAACACCTTACCCTCATACAGTATCATTCTCCCATCTCTTGTAAGGTTTGCTACTTCAAAATTCGGGTCTTGAGCCATAAAGTTTACCAAATCAGAGGTCTTAACAACCTCAGCTGTCATATCGTCCGTATCAAGCACAGAATAACGTGTTTTTCCTATACGTCTCACTGCGTAAAGCATATCAACTTACCCCCTGACGTAAAATAAGGGTACTACCTGTGAAAGCAGTACCCCTAAAATTTAATCTTCCTGTTTAGCTTTATATTCCTTATAGGACTGCTGTGTCTCCTTTAAACCAGTACCTGGCATTGGGTGTCTTATAGAATCTTGTGTAGCTTTAAGAACAGCCTCTTTATTTAAGCCTTTACGCTTATCAGCTTCGATTGCTATTCTTGCAAGTTTCAAAGCTTTCTTAAGTGATATCTGTTCAGTCTCAGGTAAGGCATCAAAATCTTCACGGGACATCATAATGCTACCGCCATTTCTCTCCATATTATGAAGAGTAATGTGACAACCAACACACAAAGTAGTAAGGTTCTCCATCTTATCCTTACCCCCAACGTGCACTGGTAGGATATGGTGAACTGCGGAAAGTCCTGCTCTTGCTCCTATCAAATGCATATTACAACATTGACAGTGGAAATCATCCTTCTGCAGTACAGCATCACGCAATTCTTTAGGTAACGCATGACGTTCACCAACTTTCTGCTGGTCTACGAAAGAATCATCAGGTGTGTTCATGCTATCGAAGTCATCTTCGCCAACATCATCAAGGTTATCAAGGTCAGTGGACATATTTAAAAGTTCTCGAACATCATCATCAGATAACTGACCCTCTATACCATCAGCGTTATTACCTGCCATATCCTCGGCATCTTCAGTGATGTCTCCAATACCTGTAACATCATCTTTTTCAAGCTGATTTTCTTCCTTGCGAAGTTTCTGAAGCATCTTATATGCTGCATCCAGTGTCTTCTGGTTACTCATAAGTGCTTCTTTTACTTCCTCATACTCACACAGCATTACATCCTTCAGTTTCATAGCGTCTCCGCCCTCTAACTGAAGCAAATATTCCAATACCCCCGGTGTTAAGGAGTGTTGCATTTCAAGAATCCGGTACAAATCCCAAGTCTCACCCCATGAACGTTTTTGAACTCGGTTCAAGATAAGTGAGATTATCAGTGCATAATCCATACCTTTTTCTTTATCTTCGAAGTCCCATATAACAGCATCTACCTCTGTCTGACCATTACGCATTGCACCGTACAAACGTCTTAAGCCGTCCAAAAGTACATACTTATACCCATTATTATCATCGTCGATATCTTCATCATCTTCTGATTCAGACTCTTCCGTTGTCATAATGTGTATCGGAGTTACAACGCCTAAATCTTTAATAGTTGTAGTAAGACCTGACGCAGTATCCTTTCTTCCTAACTTAATAGGGTGAGTAAGACCAATATCCTTAATTCTTACCTTTTCTACATGTCTTGTAAAAGAACTTGAAGTCAACTTAAGAATCATACTGGTGGCTTCATCACCCTCAAATACTTCATCAAACTCCCTCTGTAATGATTCTTCCATATACTACTGCCTCCATACTTAAAATTCTACCTCGATATAAACTCGATTAAAAATGTTTCTAGTAGTATATGAAAACATCAGCAAATATTAAAACAACAGACTTCGTTTGTAGAAACTTAAAAAGTTCTTTTGATATCTGAAGAATCTATTGTCAGTATAGGGAACGAAATCTTTAAATATCAGTCTTCCCATCTTAATCGTATATTCACGACAATAAATACCCCCTTTGATGTACTCAGGTGGAGTAAGCATACCTACACCGTGTAGTTCTCCATCTGCACCCATAATATAAGATACCCCCATGAATAGTGGAACTACGGAATAGTAATCTTTGTTCACAACATACACAGCATTACGATAAAGTAAGCCCCTCTTATTCACCTTCTCTGATATATGAATAAAAATTTCATTATTCTCAGCAACTAAGCAAGGCGGTTTACTTATTATCATACTACCTCGTGGTGACAATTTTGTAACATTAACTGGTTTACCTCCAGTTCTCAATGCATAAGATAATTGCTTTGGCTCTACTTCCGCACATATGAAATTATCCGTATCATAAATGCATACTGGCTCATCCTTATACCGATACTTACCATCTCTATTACTGAAACATACTAACATCTATACTCTCCATCATGTAATTCACAGCTGAATCAAGTTCAATTTCAGCCTTTCTTTTGTATAAAACTAAATCTGAACAGGTTACCCCCTGAATCTTATCCTGTACCAGTTCATCAAGACTGCAAGGAAAGACATTCTTGGATAACAAATCTACCGTCAGTTCACCGTCCCTCATGTACGGATTTGTAAATGTGTCAATTCTGTCCAGATACTTCTTGCCGTTTACGTATAACTGTCTTGTAGGTGAAACATAAAAACAGCATACCCCCTTCAAGGCGAATACAAGCATCAAGTTCTCATGTCGGTAAAACTGTATATTCGTATGAACTACAGCATAATCCGTACACATTTCAACTATCTGCTTTTCATCATTGTAGAACGGAGTAAAATACTTTTGGTTCTTAGTAACAAAATCCAAAACCTCTTTACCATCAGCTTTCTCATAGGTTAAATCATCCGTATCATATACGGCTACATCTTTGGTGTTTTTGTTGACATTCTTATCTACTGTGAGCTTTCCTCTACCACAAGCAAAGAATACCATAAAAACAACCTCCTATTGGAATAATATTTTTCTTAAAACGTGCTGACGTATGCCTTTTTCTGATATAGCCTCTTCACGTCTTAATACTATCTCAAATGGTATAGTCATTAAACTATATGCTCTAACCTTCATATCGGAATTTTTAGTAGTTCTTGATGGAATACCTAAACATTCTGCACTACCCTTATATAATCCATTCTGGAACAGCTTACCATCTTCGTTCAATAAAAGACGATTATACCTGTCATTTCCATATATCGCATAAACTTCGTTATATTTGAAGATGTAAAGAACACCATCAAGTTCGTACTGGTGTGGTCTTATTAGTGGTGAAACCTCACCTGAAACAGATCTGTTATCAATATCAAATTTCAAATTGATGACTGGTACAGTAAGACTGGCAAGCTGACGAACATTTACATCCTCACGAATACCGTCATCTGTATCCACTATCGAAACTGAAAAAGTCCTTAAGTGAAACACCAACGAATTTGGACGTTTACACTCGACAATTAACATGACGTACCCCCTAATAAAGCAATCTTCTTAAGAGCTGTGAACGGATACCTTTCTTGTAAATAGCGTCTTTCTCCTGCAAATATACCACTCTCTCAAAGTCTCCGTTATAATACACAGTGACAAAGAACGGTGAATTTATGCTGTATCGGCAAGGAATACCTAATGTCGTAGCGTAACTCTGTAACTCAGAATTTATAACCAAGCGATTCCGTGAAATAGAAACCTCTATATACTTGTCATTTCCGATTATCGCATAAACTTTTGTTGGTTCAAATATAAAAAGATACTCCTCACATTCATAATGATGAACGCCTCGTAAACTACCAATAACAGCCGCAGAGGAAGTAGTCTTCATATTCTCTATCTTTAAACCGGATTCTTTGATATCACCAAAATATGCCTCTTCCATAACCCCGTCATCTGTATCTATTATTTCTACCTTCTGATAGTCTTGAACCGTCTCAAATGTATTCTTTGGACTTGCGTATAACATAACATACCCCCTAAAACAGTGTTTTCCTCATGTACTGAATCCTGCAATTCTTAGCATACACAGCTTTACGTCTGTCAAGTGTTATAGTATTATAGATAACGTAATCCTTAAATACCCTGATAATGAACTCAGAATCTTTATCCCATCTCCCTGGTACTCCAAAGCAATCTCCGAAACCAACCGCCCTGTTGTTTAAGTATACCGTATTTACAACAAGCTGAAGATGTATCATGTAGTCATTTCCGAAAAATACAAATACTTCATTCCTCTTAAAGAAAAACATCTTATCTTCAACAGAATAATTCTGCATCGTATCAAATGGCTCAACGTACACAACACCCTTAGAGGAGCCTTCCACAACATTTGCTATAGCTATACCCTTCTTTAACAGAGTCTCAAAATCACTGGAGTTAGCCAATTCCATGATACCATCTTCTGAATCTACAACACCAAGCCTATCTGACAAGCGAACTACTGAACGCATACGACACATAAAACACTCAGCATACAACATAAGATACCCCCAATTATACGAACTTACATTTTACCCTGTTCAGTTCGTAGTTGTCTTTCGTATAGTAGACGTACAAGTCTCCGCCTCGCAGTACAGGACACATAATCTCACAACAATCATTGATAAGTTGACCGTTCATATATAACTTAAAGTCCTGCATTACCAGATTACAGACTTTTAAGTCACACTGAATCATCAAGTGAAACTTACCCTGCCATGCAAAACGATACCCATTAGATTCAAACATACTCGGATACCACATGAACATACCTAAAGACCCATTCATATAATTTACTCCCTGAATCTGTACGCCTTTCTGCGTAATCAGGTTTACTACCTGTGCATGTGTAATCTTAGTCATTGATAAATTATCGGAGTTCCAAATGTAATAGTAACTATCGCAACTCGAAGCAACCGTACTATACAACCCTAACATAGCTTTCAAACCTCCTAGAATAGCAGAAAAAACTCAACTTTTGCCTCACATAAAAACCTTTTATAAAAGTACCATACAACTTATGTATAAATATGATACCTTTATGAAAAATTTCTATTTAACCTAGAAAACGTGTATCTACTACTAATTGTAATTCCTCATGTAGTAAATACACGTTTTATCATCAGTTACTTTACTAAAAAGTAAAACTATCTGATTGTAAGCATCAAGACACGATTTTTCCAGTTTTACCTTCGATATATTTAATCACCTCATCATTTGACTCATATATCCGGCACTTACGAACTGTCTTCGCCTTGCGATACATGCCTTTAAAAGTGACTTCACCGTAGATATCTAAGTACCTGCCTTTACGCCTTTTCTTCATCTTGGTAATGTCCTTAATCTCATAGTAATTTTTATTGTTTCCAATGAGATTAAATACTTCCATGTAGTCATAACGGAGAACTCCGTCCTTGTAACTCAACGTTCCGCCAATAGCCCATGCATAATGCACATCGCAGTACCACATGAAACCGCACATCACAACCGCTACCGCTAAGAAGATACCCCCAATAAGGTACTCTCTGTGGTATATCTGGAAGCCTCCTACACCGATAAAAGCCATTATTACCAATGTAAGAAACGCACAAAAGTAAGCAAGTGCATCTCGTGCAATAGGTCTACTTGTCGTAATGTGAAAGGAAGTATCTTCCTTCGCAAGTTTATTACTCAAATTGTTCACCAACTTCCTTATAAGTAAGTAGCGAAAGCATATTCATCATCTTCGCCCTCAAGAGCATTTTTAACTCTGCCTTCTACTAAAGGAGTACCATCTGGATAACATGGAGTTACACCAGACTCACCACCATATCTGAAATAGATAATGTTACCAACCGTAGCATCCAGAATAAGCAGATTACTAGGTTCATACAACGGAATCCTTCGAACTTTATTGCCTCCAGAGGTCAATACCCCTAATTCGTCCATGTTAGCAATTTCTTTGAAGTCACCAACATAAGCATGATACCCATAGTCCGTAAACTCAATGATATCCGGCTCTTCAGCGATAACTGCTACTGGAGATAACTTTGTTTTACCTCGTGTCCAAACGATTGTCTGAACAAAACCAGAGTACACATTCTGCTCCCAATAACTCACCTTAAGAGCCACGTTACCATAACGGTAATTTGTTCCGTTGTCTCCCATGCTCTGGAATAACTGCCTGTCATCTACTTCAAATACAAGACCATCTGTATAGTACTCATACTCCTCAGCCGCAGCCTCACAGTCCGGAATAATTCCTTCTTCCAGTTCCTGTATAAGTGACTCCTTATTTAAATCATTCACTGTCCAGTAAACAGGAATCTCGAATCCAAGTGTATCCTGAATGAAATCATACATCTCAGTCTTTGTTGAGAAATATAAATCATCCGCAATCACATCATATGCAACAAAACTTAATAGACTCCACATATCCTCACTTGCCGACTCCTTAACCATCGAAGAAACAGCAGTAAAAGGAGACTTAATATCTGGAGTATAAGTTTTTGCTCTCTCGAAGTTTTCAAAGGATACAAGCAATTCTCCACGTATCTCACAAAGACTAACTGACTCCAACTCCTCGATATGCGTCATACCCCCAAGTACAACTTGAAGCTGTTTTGTGATGTCTTTACCCTGTGATGAACGTGCTCTTGTTCTTGCCTTTACAAGTTCTCCGTATGAATATACAAGACGAATACCAAAACCATTCTCCTTAAAAGAGATGTGGGCGTCAAAATAACCCTCCGGCAATCTCGCAATAAAGTCACGCATTTCCTTTGCATCAAGTGACTTAACTGTCTGAATGGAGTACATCGGATTGCGGTTAAACAAAGAGTCATAATCATCTAACTCTTCCTCACCGCCATCTTCCCAAAGCTGAGTTACTAATTCAGAGTCTGGATTCTTTTCCCGAAGAATTTCCATCATTCTGTCATAAACAGCATTTGATACAAGTTCATCTCCCTTATTCTGAGCATCTTGGCATTTTCTTACCCACTCCTCAAGTTGTTCAACTTGGTCTGAGGTAACGGCTTCTAAACCATTAAGGTCACAGAAACCTAAAAAATCACCAATGTCAATCTTAACATTACCCATAACTAACCCTTTCTGTGTGTTTATTTACCCCTCTTCATACCATATAAAGTATTAAGGAAAATAAAATTCATCTTCCCATCTTTATCATCTGTAAGTGCGAGACTTCCAGTATCAAGAGCTTTTAACAGCCTGTCATAAACATTCAAACTGTCTTTCATGAGAAACATAACGCCCTTAATGTCCTCGCCATAAATTATGGCTAAACCAGAGCTACCCCCTATTACTTGTGGTGTACCCTGAAATAAATCATACTCGCAAAGAGGACGTCCTCCACTTAATACATTACTCTCGTATGCATTTAAGTGACTTGCCGGAGCAAAGTATAACATATCATAATATCCATCTCCGAAAAGTGATTTCTCATCAGTTAATTCGCTAGTCAACCTAACTCGTTTTCTCAAATATGTAGAATCGGGGTGAATTATATGAGATACTATATTTTTTCTATCTGACCACTGAACCTCAAGCTGTTTTACAAGTACCTCTTTACGCTTATTCGCCTCACGCATATTTTCTGGACTAAATCTTAACCCGTCCACATCAACATTGTTTAATGTATTTAACATCCGGACAAGGTCAAACTTGTCATCATGACTCGCAAGTATTGTAAGAATACGCCCGTCAGATTTAACAATTTTCGTGTCAAAACTAACAACCATAAAACTTCCCCTTTCGTACTACTATATTATACCATAAATATCAATAAAAGTCAATAGTATCTTAGTAGTTTATTTTATACCCCCATTAATCGTACAAGTGTCTATATGCATACAACTTACCACAATACGGACAATAATAAAACGGATACTGTATGTTTCCACCACCCTCAAGCGGTACATTGAACATTCTCATAGGTAATTTAGTAACTCCAGTCTGCATACAAGCGTGTCTAAGTTCATTTGGACACTCATCTATTGTAACACGCTGAGTAACATTACCCAACTGCATCTGAATTGAGTTTAATACCTCCTGACGTGAATAACGCATAATCTCACCTCTTTATACCTATAATGTCAAAATCTGTGTTTTTATGTTTACATACCCAAACTCGATACTCTTTGTAAAACTCGTACTCTACTGTAAGCATATGCCCATTAAAATACCGCTGTGTCATTGTACAAAGTCCAGTATCAAGATTGATTATGAGTCTTTCTTGTTCAAAATCAGGTCTATGCCTTCTAGTATCCGTTCTTAAAACCTTAATTGGTTTCTTATAGTCATAAACTACTTTTCTTCCGCATACAGTCCATGTACCATTAGCACTTCTCATTATTGTGTTATTGCAAAACCCATGCCCATCACAGCAATACCAACCGCAATCCTCGGTGATACCCCCTATTAAGGGCTTGTCCGCAATATAAATATCAGGTGTCATTTCCTTCTGCAACTGAAGCAACTCTACCTGACTTGGTGTTTTAACAATATAATCTCCAATGTTAAAAGTAGCCTGATACCTCTCTGGTATATTCATTTCCTTATCAGTCTTGTAACAGATTAGCCTATCTGGTTCTATAGTTTTACTAGACTTAAAGGCAATAATATACTCCTCCTGAGATACCTTTCTAATATCACAGCATAAAAGATATGTATTCAAGTCTTGTACTAATGCTTTAAGTACCATATCAAAACTCCCTCACCGCTTGGATAGAAAGTAAAGTTATGCTCTACGCCAAACCTTCCAAGCCTTGCAACAGGAAGTTCCATACTCATTACACTGTCTGGATTAGCCTTAGCTGATTCCAATACTTTTCTTTCCAAGTTTTTAAATTCTGCGTTGATTGGCAACCAGTCCTCATACCTTACACGGTCATCAGAAAGGCTCAGATAATCCAGACTATCCTCCAGATAGTACATCTTAATATCCTTCATTGTAATCTTCTTCTCTTTTTTAGAGTCTTCCTCCTGAGAAGAAATAAAAACAGCCAGACCACAAAGCATTGCTGTAGCATCACAGATATCTTCAAAGAAAATCTTCAACTTATGCGGATTATCTTTGTTCTCCATATAAAATGAATCTTCAAGGTATTCAAGAATCTCTTGTGTGGCTACTTTTGATTTTAAGCCCTTCCTGCACTGATAAATCATTTTGAAGTACTTCAACCATCTGGACTCAGCCCAGCGGTAGAAATTTTTTACTTTAACAGAACCCTCAAAGATTAATTCATCAATCACAGTATTTAAGGCAAGTAACTTACGAACTGTATCGTAATTTTCGCCACCATATACATCCTCAATTATACAATAATTGAACTCCATACCTTGAATGATTTCTTTTAACTTTGTCTTGAACTCGTATCTCATACGATAATCTGCATGATAATCTGTTTTATCGTAGTCTTTAACAGCAAAGCCGTATCTCTCAATTTTACCATTTCGGTAAATGCATACCCCCGTGTGGTTCTTGGCTACGTCAAGTCCTAAGCCTGAACCCAATACCTTCAGTACTCCTTCAGTTGTTGGCTTCTCTAGGCTTACAGTGGTACTCTCGGTAGACACTTCAACAGAGTCCAGTGCAATATCAAAATCATCTGATTCTATTCCAAAATTCATCTTGTATACAACCCTTTCACTGTCGCTATCATTTTTACACTCTCAGAGTTCAACCGATTCAGGTCTACCCCCGATTTTCTTAACTCAAGTATATTTCTTGCAAAGTCTTTCTCAGTGTAAAAATGTGCAACCCTGTCCACCTTTGCCATACGATTCTGTGTTTTCTTACTATAATCTTCCGAAGAAAATACATCCTCAGTCGGTACTGGTATGCCGAACATATTACATAATTCAACACACGCCTCACGTATTGTTATTTCACGATTATGGTATGTACGCTGTATTCTCTGGTGCATACGCACTACTGTACCAACAGCACCACAACCTAAACAGTGATATAACATTACCTTTGGCAACCGCCTGTCTTTCATCATACCCAAAGATGGGTCATGGTCATTATGAAAAGGACATACAACCGTTGGCTCTTTCTTGTTGAAAGAATACTGACTGAACTTGCCCTCAAGCGGAGCAATATACCTATCATAATAATCTGGTATGTTTACAACTATCTTGCCATCAACATTTTCAAAAGTTAAAACGTATTTTTCTAAACTCGTCATAACAAACTGCCCTCTCGTAAAATAATAGGGGCAAGTCGCTCATGCTCTTGCCCCTTCTTTGGCTCGCATACTGATTACCTTCTGCCAGTCTTTCCGTATTTCTTGTCCATCTCAGCCTTCAGAGCTTTTAACTGCTCAGGTTTCAGTGAGGACTTAACATTCAGAAATACGCCTGTCTTAGTAGGTGACAACTGAGTTGAAGCCCATAAATCCTGACCTCTGCCCATTGCCTGAGCTGCAGGAATAAAATCACCTTTGACTTTCACATGATAACCTAACTGAGCAAAAACATTCATCGCCATATCCATGTTGACTCTAAATGCCGGATAGGATACCCCCTTGTATGCAATACTTGTCACATTGTTTGTGCAGTAAATCCCGATTGTAGAGCCAAACCCCGGTGTATTGATACCCTTATTGATAAGGAATTTCTGGAACTCAATAACCGCAGAACCCATATTCTCCTGAATATGCTGAATGTCTTTCTGACTAAAAGCATCAGGTACGATAGACATCAGGTGACTCAGCATGTACTGCGGATTAACTTCAATGATACAATCTTTTGTACCAACTTTTCTCGCAGTAATATTCGGGTCTGACTTAATTGCCTCAGCATGTTCCTTAACTGAAGCCATGTCTGTGAATCCCCAGAATACACCATCTTTAATGTTTCTTGCCGCCAACTGAAAAGCAAATAAAGCACCTGGGCTCATTGACTTAACAGCCTTTTCAGCTGCCTCGTCTGCTCTATTTCTAAGAGCCTGCTCCTGCTGTTTATTTCTCATGACTGCCATCTCAATTTCTCCTTTCAAAGTTTTTATATGTATAATAACCTTACCTCTTTGCCTACTAAAAACTAATCAAATAGAACGATACTATGCACAACAAATACCTAAAGCACTTCTTAACCGCTTTGGCAACGTTCTCTCGAAAACATTATCCTCATATGTGACAGCTTTCATTCCAACGAAATACGATATCTTATCCATCTGCATATCGATTCTTACTTCATTTTCAGAACCTTCTACCCCCACATGAACGGTTCTGTCATTCTGGTATATGTACTTCACATCGATATTGCTTACAACATAAGACATACCTCGTGAGTACACATACAAAACTTTATCCTCTACACGAACCTTAAGGTTTTGTGTCTCAAAGTCAAACCTTTTAAATACAGAAGAATCTACTAAGTCTTTAGATGACTCTTTCAGTATTACACCGCCACCAACCTGTTCTCGCATTAAAGTCGACATGTTGATAGCCATATACTTCTTAAAACGATTGATTTGTGCATCATTATTTATAACATAGTAACTCAATCAGATTATCCCCTTTCCTATCAGTTATTCACTGATTTATACATCATCAAAGCCTCATCCAAATAGTGTTTCTGCTTTTCAGTAAATGTTCTGTACCTATTTACGGACTGGCATACCTTCTTCACAATCGATGATTCTCCATGCTCTATGATGTATCTTATTGCTTTTTCGTATTCAGGATAATCATCCAGATTAGAACTTGGTGACGGAGCCTCAGTTGTAACATCTTTACCTGTCAACTCTTTAAACAACACATTAATGTAATACTGCTGTTTCTTAGATGGTAATTCTGTCGTACCTGCAAAACGATTCCACAACATAGTATGGAAATCAAACTTCTTAGACGGAGATTCAATACCCCCATGTGCTCTGACGTAATCCAGTACCTCCGGTACTGTTGCAGGCTTTTTAGCCTCTTCCTCAGCACGTTTACGCTCGACTTCTAACCTCTTTTCGTCCTCAATCTGTTCTTTGATGTAGTTAAACATGCTACGGTAATCTTCTATTGTCTCTTGCAAGTAGTCTGTATATGACTCAAGAGAAGTCATATTTCTACCAACATTCCTTCCGAAAGCCTCAGAGTGTGAAAGCATACGCTCAATAGCATAAGAGTAATAGTTTTTACCTGACTTACTCACCCATTTCTTTATGTACTTCTCCTTGTCTAACTCAGGTTCATAAGAGTTAATTTCATCTACAAGACTTTTAAATGTCTCACGTAGAGATTCTACCTGACTGCAAGTGCTTGCTACCTTATCTGCGTAGTCCATTGTAAACTCGGCATCACTTGCAAACTGTTTCTTCTGAGAAGTATATAACATCCCTAATTCTTCACGTACCTTCTGTGACTTACCCCCTTCGTCTGAGTTTTCCGCTCCATTGAACTTGAAGTGTCCACATATCTCATATGCAAAAAGCTGAGTATAATAGCGATATACCAACTCAGTCCAAGAAGATTGATAATAGAAAATGTTACTCTTGAATACTAAGTCGTTTTTACAGGTATCAAGCTTTCCACCAAACATTCTCACAAGGTTATCTGTAAATCTCTTACCAGGACTTCCAATACTTCCATAAAACTTATGACTATGCCAACCGATAATATTATCTCTGATTTCCTGAATCAAAGACTTAGGTACAGGCATAAGTGTCTGACGAAACTGCGTATAAAATTGAATGTAACCATCTGGTAAGATTGGCTTATAATCATCTCCACCAAACAAGAGTCCCTTACCATCAATACGTTTAATTCTACGAACCACCTCGTCCATCAGTTTAAAGGACTCACATATATTTTTGACTTCTCCTGCCTCATACTGCTCATACATCAAAGCCATGTCCTTTAATGACTCACGCTGTGCTCTCTGCAAACTTTGAGTACATTCAGCATCTACTTCGAAGAAGTCAGATATACACTTAATACCAAAAGTAATACAGTTATTAGAGTCAAGCAATTCTTCAAAGTCATTATCATAGTTATCGCCAAAGAAAGTAGACTCAATGTCTGATTGTGACACATCCCATGCAATATGCATATACCTTAATGGGTGTCCTAAAGTACAATAACCTGCACCATCATAACCCATATCAACAAATCCGGCATAATGCCACATACCCCCAGTGTTTCGGAGTGTATTAAGGTCTTCCTTTTTACGCATCAGCCTGTTCTTATCCTTAATACCAAGAGTTGGGTCTTTCTTAGCATTTACGAATATCTTCTGACTGTACCAAAGGTAGTATCTCTTCAGCAATTTTACCTGCTCAGGGTCGAGGAAATCGTACAGCTTTTGTACCGTAGAACGTGTCTCAAACTCGTCATCGTAATACTCATCAGTATCATATATGTCATCGTAGATGTCATCCGCTTCTTCATCGATAGTTTCAAAATCTTCTTCTACTTCCTCATCCTCTTCAAAATCATCTGTTTCCTCATATGCTTCTTCGTCATCTTCGTCTTCATCATAGAGGTCTTCATCAAACTCCTCCCAATCATCTTCTTCATCAAGGTCTGGATTTGACATATCTTCATCCGTCATTTCCTGTATCGGAATCGTTTCATTTAAATCTCCTTCAGGAGTATAATCTACCCCCATGATTTCTACGCCGAAATAGAGAACAGACTTGAGTTCCTCGGCTGTTAAAGCCTCAACATCGCCAGTTGAGGAGTCCATCACAGCGTATGCACCATTGTACTTTGCTACAACTTTATACACTTAGAACACCTCCTCTGTAAAGTAAAATAACTGGCTTAAGAATATGAGCTGTCTCTTCTTTTGTAAGAAGTTCTTTTGCTTCATATTTTCCGTCTAACTCTTCCTGCGTGTATAAACGCCCATCTACCAATTTTAACGATAGACGCTTAAAGTTTTTACACTTATCTTTGAAAAATCCCAAATAATCAGGTATGTTTTCTACAACGTCTGTATCAAAGTCATAGTAAACATAGTTACCTGACTGGACATCATAACTTTTGACTCGAAAACCGTACAAAGAACCCTCATATGTAAGACTCCAGATAGAACAGGACTTAATCTCAGTTGCCAATTCTTTCAGTGTCATACACTACACAACCTTTCTTATTACTTGCTAAACAGTGCCAAATAAGCCTGCATCTCATTCCAAGCATCTTCAGGCATACTTGCAATACGCTCAGTATGCAAACCCTTATTCTTAAATGACTGCAACTCCTTAGAGTTATCTAACAGAATCTTATCCGCAGAACTCATTGTATGACTTCTTAAATTCTGGAGTGCAATAAATACAGTATCAGGAAGCACATCTAAGTATTTAAAGAAATTCTCGATATCTTCCGGATACAAGAACTTCTTAAGATACTTTTCAAGTACTTGTGTATGACCACTCCTATACTCCTTGGAGTCTACCCCCTCAGAGTTCTCTGTGTCTTCCGGTGGATTCATGTACTTTGAAAAATCTTCCATATCCTTAGCCTTTAATGTGCCACCTTTAGGCTCGTCTACCTTGAAACTGGTATCAAAATCTTCTTCGTCTTCAACACCATCATCTGACACAGCATCAAGGTCACGACACTGGTAATACTGATAAACCATATCGTTTAATGTCATATCAGCTAAATCTTCGGTAATATAGCCATAGTTACTCATGTACTCAGCAAACTTAACAAAATCTACCCCCACTCGTTTCTCAAGTTCCGCTACACTTTCCTCGGTTAAGCCATACCTGCCGTATACTTCACGTCTGAATGTTGTCAACAGAGACTCAGACTTGATAAGTTCTTCCGCACGTTCTTTATCATCTGCAAGAATATTCTTTACTTCTGACACAGGAACATTCAAAACCATAGACATCATGTGTAACCTCACATCAAGGGGTAACTGTTCATACTTAGGCATTTCACGTTTTGCCTTAATCATTTTTGCAATGCAGGATACCCCCACTAATGCTCCTGCAATTGAACCTACTACTATCGGAAATTTCTTCATATCAACACCTCCATTTAATCATCCGATATACTTGAAAATACGCAACTACATAAGTCAGCATAAATCTCAAATGCAGGAAAGGCAACTGACAAACGTGATGGTATACTCATGATTGTCATGCTTCTATTCTGCAAGTCATCTATGCTTGCGTACAATGCAATATTAATATCGGACGCTCGAATAACTTCAGAGGACTCTCCTCCAGACGTTCTCGTCTCAGGGGCTTTACCATCCTTGCTATGAGCCATTTCCTTAATAAATTCCTGTGTAAACTGAGCAGGAGTTACGATAGCTACGTTTCTGTCCTTACAATATTGGAGAGCTTTTTTGTAAGCCTCCTTGATAATCTCATTATTTTTCTTACCCTTCTCAGAAGAAGATATCAACTGCAAATAATCAATAAGTACCATTTTTGACGAATTGATTTTCACAGATGTATCAATCTCTTCTATGAATGTCTCTACATAAAATGGACGATTAATCATGTTAACCTTACCATAATTCGGGTTCGTAAACAAATCAATTCGTGAAGCCTCCTCAAGACTTCGCACAGAGTCATTAGGATAATTACCTAACATAATATCTTTCTGAGACAATGGCATAATCTTCTCGCCTGAAGAACTTGCCTGTCTTATATAAAGATACTCAAAATGGATTGCTCGCAACTGCGCCCACCATGCCTCATATCCACCTTCAAATGCCCACACTGAACAGTTTGTTCCATACTTAACCATCGCTGTGTGTACCATTCTCGCCGTAAACTTAGACTTACCCCCTTTTGTAGGTGCTACTACGTTATATAGCAATGAGGAAAATACTCCGCCAAGTGACTCTGGTGCATTTAACTCGTCTATCAGGTCGAAATCACCAATCTTTTCAGGCTGACGCTGTTCGTTATCCATGATAGCCTCAGTCTCGGCATCAATAAAACCGTCACCTAATGAGCTATCCAAAAGGTTTTCAATATCTGACGCACTGTGTTTTACGAAAGCATAGCTATCATCAAAGCCTTGGTAGTACCTTCTACCCATCTGAATGCCATCGTGAAGAATAACCCTAGCCTGTGAATATGCCTTATCCATTTCAACAGCACTATACTCTACTTTGTACTTCTCGATAGATAATTTAAAGTCATCCATGCCCTGCTTATCCATACCAGACAACCTAGTGTACTGATTGATAACCGCAGATGTATATCCTACATATGGATTCTCATCAAGGTCAGTATAAGCACTCAAGTCAATAAACTGAGAGCTGTTGTTGAATAACTTAGTATGACGCATAAGATACATTTTAAGGAAACTGGAATCTGGAGTAATACCCTTATCCTTAAATTGGAACATAATCTTATACAATATATAGTTCTCATCTCTGAAAGCACGAACAGGTAACTGTCCAAATAAATACTGACGCTTCTCTTTCGATTCTGCATCGTTATTTACCACATTGCTGAGAATAATATCAGACAATTCCTGCAATCGTTCTTCAGGTGTCAATAAAGTCTCGTCGCTCATAACTAAACCTTACCTTTCCATTAAAAATTTACTTCGGTTATTACTGAGCCTGCCTTAATGTTTACTTCAGCAGTAGTAATCACCATTTCAAGTCTGCTGATATTGTCTACCAAATCAATTAAACGGAACATAGAGTCACCGTCAAAACCATCTAACTCGGGCAATAAAACAATACGCAGATAATTCTGTGGAGTCAAAAAAGATTCCGACATTAATAACCAAACTGTTTGCAGTTCTTCAGTAATATCGTTGAACCTTAATTCATATATCGGTGCTCCGCCCTCATTTATACCTACCTCAATGATTTCTACGCATTCTCTTTCAGCATACCTATTAAAAAGTTCTGCAAGTCTTATCCAGTCAGTATGAGGTATCGACTCATTGTAGTGCGTCATATCCACATCAAGGTCTTTGACCGACACAGACTGAGACACAAGGTAACTGCGAATACCCCCATGATTGTCTGGCTGAACTATATGTAAATAAGGTATCCTTCCGTCAATACGAACACTACCCTTGTTAATATAAACACTACCAGTTGTAAAACGCAGACTGGCATTATTCTTCAATATTTCTTCGGCTCTATACTTCAAATGACCCAAATTGTCATTGTAGTCCACACCAAACATGACTCGCATCAAATCCATGACATAGTAATTGTCATTTGTGCTACCACACAATACAATACTCTTCTTATCTGGTAAAGTAATACTTATAACTCTACCCCCACGTATTGCTTGAATACTTTTAAACTGCATGATTCTACCTCCATAATAAAAATAAAGAGTCCAAGTAGCTTTGACACTACTCGGACTCGTAGACAACTACTCTCATTACAGAGAATAGAATGTCAAGTTTTCACCATTAAAATCTTCCTCTGATTCTAAGAATTTCATCTTAGGTGCTGTGAAGTTCTGCATCCGAGGTAATGCCAAAATCGCATCCATGAGAGTACAACCGCAGTAACTCTCAAGGTAAGCATCGCCTTTCATGTCCCAAACTCTTGTTCTTGCTGTACGATTCTTCTCCTTGATGTTTTTAGTCTCAACATAACCTAAGCGTCCATCACTGTCTACTACCATGAGAACTTCCGGCAACTCATCTAAGATAGCACCAAGTCTGTATGCATACTCGGAAATACCATTCTTCAATACACGAACCTGACGGTTTAATCCTACCCACTCAGATGTATCTAAGAACCCAACAGTACCATCATTGTATATCAGTGTCTTCTTAGAGCCGTCTAACGGTGCAATCCACAAGACAGCATAATCCTGACTCGGATTTTCAATACCAAGATACCTCGGTAAATAATGACCTAAATCAGAAGCACCGCCGTAAGGTAAGTCCGCACAATAAACTCGCAGAATCTGACCAAGATTGTCAATGGCAATCAATGTATCATTCGCTTTTCCGGCAAACTGATAATCATAGTCTCCTGCCATATCCTCGTATCTTAACTTCTTCAAGAAATTATCCTTAAAGGCATAATAGCAAGGAGTTTCATCCGCTTTGACCTCTTCCTCTTTTGAAGCAAACTCATAGTCTACATTCGTTACTTCAGTTCTACGCTGAATACTTGAGCCATACTCAGCCTTCAGTGCTTCAAACTGTCTTAACAGAAAACTATTGATATCTTCAATGCTTTCATTGATTGCATCCAACTTTTTCTGCTCCGTCAGATACTTTGTTACGATACTACCTCCGGTATGGTAAGAATCAAGTGAACGTGTTGAAACATATCTCAACAGGTCTTCCGGTATCCTCTCTTTTACCCCCTCCTGCTGTTTCAGCCATTCTACTGCCTTAGCCCTACCTTCAGTTGATACTCTCGATACAAACTCATTCTTAATTTCAGTCATATCAATAAGTTCCTTAAACGCTTTAGACTCACGGATTGAAGTCTCAAGGCGTTCTTTTTCAACCTGAAGATGTTTCATGACAACTGTTTTACGCCACTCAACCCATGTTTTTACGATATCATATACCCCCATGAGTTTCGGTGAGCCATCAACGACAACTACCATATTCGCATGAAAGAATGACTGTAAATCCGTGTCTTTATAGAGACTGTACAAAACCTGATTCACTACGTTCTTGGAACGGCACTTGATAAGTAAGCCTGCACCGTGAGTATAGTCAGAGATGTTACCACACTCAACGATACCATTGATATCTTTATCATCTATCTGCTTCTTGAGATAAGAGATAGGCTTACCATAAGGAACCTCAGTTATCGTAATGTTCTTACCCTCAACGATAACTTTTCCACGCAGTTTAAGTGAAGCCTTACCACCAAGCATGAGCTTCTTAAGTTCCTTATTGTTCTTTACATAGTATCCTCCAGTTGTGAAATCAGGTACAATGACAGACTTACACTCGCCGTCACGCACATACTCCTCGCACAGAGTAATAACATCATTGAAGTTAAATGCAGGTATCTTACTACTAAAACCAACAGCAATACCCTCAGAAGCATTCACAAGAATGTTTGGAAAACTTACTGGTAAATACTGTGGCTCTGTCAATGTCGCATCAAAGTTCGGAATCATACTAATTCCGTCCATCTCGCCAAAAACAGCATTTGCATTTGGGTGTAACTGCATCTCAGTATAACGAGGAGCTGCCGCACACCGTCCAGTCATGACATCTCCAAAGTTACCTCTAGCCTTAATTAACGGAAAGGCATATGTACCTCGGCTGTCTGCCATAGGAACTGCAGCCTTATATACCGCTGAATCGCCGTGAGGGTGCAAAGCAAGCACGTTACCACAGACTCTCTGAGACTTGGTAAACTGACCTGGCTTACACTGTGTATACATCGTATACAAAATCCTGCGGTTTACAGGCTTTAAACCGTCAAACACACTCGGAATTGCACGTTCTGTAATTACTTCCTCAGCATAATCAATATAGCCTCTTGCAAGATGTTTCACACCATCGCTTATCGGCAAACTATCAATATCTCTCATTTGTATATACTCCTTTCAATTCTATTACTATTATACCACAAATTCATGGAAAAGTCAAGACTATCTTCCAATTTTACATGAACATCCAGTAATAAATGCCTATAACTCCACAGGAAATAAGTAATACCCCCAGCATTGCGATTAAGAATCGCTTTTTACTGAGAACTGAGAAATCACCTTTGATAACTGTAAACATAAGAGCAAGTACCTCAATCCCCATACAACCAAATACAAACAGAGCATTATACCCAATCAGCATATTTGTCACATACTCAGTGTCGACAGGTTGCATAAGCATATTACTTTCCTCGGAATAGTACGCTAACTCCTTATCATTCATAGTAATAGAAATTTCCGGTTTCTCTACCTTCTTTTCGTTACCATCAGTATCAAGCAGTACATACTTGCCTTCATCATCAACATCCCATGATACTACTCCGATAATTGCGTCATCGCCTTTAATTGTCTCAGCATTTTTATATGCTGTTCCATATACTCTAGCAAAGTCTGCTGTCATAAGAAACATATACAACAGAAACAATCCCAATGGAGCCATTACAAGTATGTATTGCAGGATATTATTATCCTTAATAGGGTGTTTATACCCAATCTGCTTTTGTATTTTCATTATCCGATACCCCCTATTCAAAGTCAAGCGTATCTGTGATAATCGGTTTGCCATACTTCGTCTTATCTAACATTTCCGGCAACACTTGCTTGCACCTATCATATACCAACTTTGTAATATACGCATCATACCCTGCAGTATGTAACTTATCAGCCTCAGTCGGTATTCCAAGATACTGTGCAACATGTCCTAACTTATAATCTGACAAGCCTGGAAAAGTAGCCTTAACGCACTTAAGCACGTCAATACCTCGCCTTAAACCATTCATAGTAAAGTCAAAGCCAAGTAAGCGTGCCTTATAAGAAAGAAACCTATAATCAAAATCTACATTGTAGCCTCCGATATCTGCACCATCACAAAAATCACAAAATTCCGGAAGAACATGGTCAATCGGCTCACATCCTTCCAACATTTCATTTGTGATACCTGTTAATCGCTGTACCTCAATAGGCACATACTTTTCCGGCTTAATACGGCGTTGAAACTGCTCCGTCACAACGCCGTCTTCAAAAAGCCATGCACCTATCTCAATGATGTCACAGGTCTGTGGTGAGAAACCGGTTGTCTCAACATCTAGGAATATAATACTACTCCCACACTCTGACTTCCGTGTCCTCATCAATACCCTCCTCTTCTGAAATGTCATTTAACAGTGCCAAAGTTTCAGCGAAATCATCCGTTACACTCTGACCTAATACCATAGAAAGAATCTCTTTTCGCTGTTTACGTTTATCCTGACCGAATAGAGCATCAATCAGGTCTACCTCTAACTCGTTATCGAAATCACAGGTTACCGGAATAAGATGTCTGTGTTCTACCCCCACGGTTGTTTCTCGAAGTACATCCGCATCTGTTTCACCAAGACCCTTATACCTTGAGATACTTTTAACCCTTCCGATGTTTTCTTTCATCTTCGCATCACGGTCTCTTTCGTCCAGTGCGAATACTTTAGTACCATCGTTAAGTTCAAGAGCGTATCTCGGAGTCTCAGCAATGAATACGTGACCCTCCGTGATAAGTCTCGGACAAAGACGATAGAAAATCAGGAACAACAGCACACGAATCTGGAAACCATCGACATCGGCATCGGTTGCGAACACAATCTTCTGAAAACGAAGATTCTCAATGTTAAACAGTTCCAGACCCTTAATGTTAAGGTCGACACCTGTACCAAGAAGAGCAATAATATCCATAACTTCCTTATTATCCAGAAGTTTTGAAATACTCGCTTTCAGCAGGTTCAATCCCTTACCACGAATACAGAATACAGCCTGGAAATCGCCATCTCGTGCTGCTTCAATGGCACTCGCCGCTGAATCACCCTCGGCAATCCATAACTCAGTTCTGTGGTAATCTTTCTCCATATACTCACGGCAAGTATTGAACTTATCAGGGTCTTTCATACGTTTTGTACGATTGACCTTTTTAATCTGCTTTTCAGCCTCCTTGAGCTGAATACGCATATCAGCCTTACTGATAACACGCTCAACGGCATCCACAACAACCGAATTTCCCTTACTGTACTCAAGTTCCAAACGTCCCTTAATAGCATCACAGAGAAATCTGTAGATGAAGTAATCATCGACTCCGTCCTTCGTCTGGTTTCTGAATGAAGCCATATTTGAATACGAAGAAATAGAAAAAGCAAATACCCCCTTGAAGTCATCGTTAATCAAGGAGAAACCTCTTGCCTTAGCTTTTGTACTGAGAAACTGACCTACTGCATCAAGAATAGCATCATAGTGTGCTCCGGTTCTCATCTCAATCAAGTTATGATAACAGATAGAATCAAGTGACTTGGTAGGCTTGGAAACATGAAGTGAAATATCTGCCTCAGCTACCCAAATCTTCTTAACAGGCTCTACGCCCTCACTTACCTGGGTCATAACAACTCCGTGATCCATAGTATGCCACTCAATACCATACGGAGTACCATCTTCATTTTTGATAACAGCATCAGGACGAACAGACGGAAGTAAATTCACCAGTGTATCCGGTTCAATAACAACGTGCTGACCTGACTCTTCATCATCAAAAATAACTCGTACCCCCGAAGTGTATGCGATACTCTTGCAGGTTTTCAGAAGCCATTCAGCCGTAATATTGATATCAGTAAAAACTGCACTATCCGGTTTCCAGTGGATAAATGTACCAGTAGGTTCATCAGTCTCAATACGTTCCTGATGATATTTGTGAAAATCATACTTCTCACGAAATACATCAGTAGGAACTCCGTCAATAATCGGCAGACCATGCTCAAAGTCCATTGTGTACTTGTATTTTTTGCCATCCTCATCATTTAAACGCACACTCTCTACATGGAAAAATGAGGAACAGTACTGCGTAGCCGAAGCACCAAGTCCGTTAAGACCGATTGAGTATAAGTAGTTGTAATCTCGGTAATCAAACTTTGACCAATCAGTAATTTTTGAAAGTGCCTCCTGATTGTCATCGTATTTACCCCCACCGTACATCTCATTGTAAATGAGATGCCAGTTATATGTTTGTGCCTTCTCGTTCCAACCCATAGGAACGCCACGCCCATAGTCACGGAAACTCAGGCTACCATCGGAATACCTTTTGATATCAAACTGGTCACCATAGCCTGCAGAATGTTCGTCTGTAGAGTTACCAAAAATCTCCCAAAAGCCATGCTGAGCACCCGGCAATCCATCACTACCTAAAACTGCGGCAGGACGTTTTCTAACTCGGTCTGCACCAAGCAACTGACCAATGGAACTCTCATTATAATTGCTACTCATCTCTACTTTCCTTTCTTTTGAATTTATACGGATAAAACCGTATACTATAGTAATAACATATCAACCAAAAGAACAAAAACTGCTCTTTTAATTATATTATACCACATGATACAGGAACTGTCAAGATTATCTCACGATTTTGTTTACGTACCTTAAGAAAAATCCTTTAATCTGATACCAAGTGTACACTACTGTCATGTAGTTTAGTAACAAGTCAAGTATTTTTATGTCTTATCCCTTCTAATTATATTCTCACTACCTAAATTTAAACAGAAAAAAAGTGGATTGTGACTCCCTTTTCACAATCCACTTATATAATAGGCTTTTATGAGTTTGTTCTCCTATTCAACTACAATGTTATTATAGCACAAATCTCATGGATTGTCAATAGAAATTATTGAAAAGTCTTAGTAAATGCGTCAAGAGTCATACGTCTTGAGTCACCTTGCTCAATCTCAAGTGACTTAACATATTTAACTGAGTACAAAGTCGCTAAATCATAAGACTTACCCCCAACATCTCCACACAGGCTATTCAAGCCTACATTCCAAATATGTGTCACAAAGATTGTTGGCAACTTCTGATACGCTCTTAACTGCATCAGACCCTTTGCATACAATATTTCATCACTCAATGTACCTGCATCGAGAACTATAACACATATCTGAGAATGTATAACATCATCATAGCTAAAATCTACTTCCTTACCCTCATTGTAAGCCCGTCTTAACTGAACAATATCAGTCGGAGTCAACAAAGGGGCTACAGATAATCCTGCCTCATATGCCTTACGCATAAATGGTGCAATAAAGTTTGCATCATGACATCTTGAACCAAAATTAAACAACACTGATTCATCTGGTAATTCACAAAGAACTACCCCCGATATTAGTCTGTTCATTGCTTCTTTAACTGAATTTACTGACTCCTCATCAAGAAGAGGTAATGCACTTGCAGGTATTACATTGTCTGGTGAAAAGTTAGTTCCACACAAACTCGGTGGCAAACGTAACTTTACCTTTTCGTCACCATTCTTAATTTCTTCTTTACGTTTATCCCTGCAAAATTCACATATCCTACGCTTATGTGTGTAAGGGTCAATGTAAATACCATTCTTACAATGGTTTGGGCATTCTGACATTATTTTTTACTTCCTTTCTCCTGAGCTAAAATGATACTCTTTACACAAGCCTCCACTACTCCGATTTTATAATCTCGTGTCCACCTGTGATATGCGATGCCATGTAAAATGTACTTCTTGCATTTTTCTGACTCTCGCTCAATACGTTTGTTGGCAGGTGAGCTTTCCAACTCAAAAGCTGAACATAAACTATGTCTTAGTAATTCAGCCATTTGAGTCTTATCCGTCAGAAAAACATCATCTTCGCTGTACGTGTCTTTCAAGTAATCGAAATACCTCTGTATTATGGCTACATATATCATAAAATCAATAATTACCCCCTAACAAGATACTTAAAACAACGGAATAATCTACCTCAGATACTTCACTCATTGCCTTCGCCCTTTGAGTGACAACTGTTTCAAGATTCTTATACTCCTTGCCTTTTGAAGCAAGAATATAAACGTGTTTTCCATATATGTCGAAACTTCTAGTCATTCTTCCCTCAAACTGCACCATTCTTCCTGGATTAGGCTCAACACTATAGAAGATACAATAATCGCAGTTACCAAAGTTCAAGCCTTTCATAACATTTGTGATAAGTACCTGATATTCTCCATTCTTAAAACCATTGATAATTGCATCACTATCTTTAGTGGAAGTATCACCGTTTAAAATACGGTTAGAATACCCCCTTTCGTGTAACCACTTGCTCAAGTAAGTCTGAGCTTCCTTAAAATGAACGAATATAAGTATAGACAGAGCATCCTTACACTCATCTTCCAAAAGTTTGCGAATACTTCCTAACTTCGGTACATTCTCCTCATCAAAAGGAATAGAACTATCCAACGTACAAGGACAATCAAAGACCATTCTATGTAACATTGAGGTTTTTAATAATTCCTTCTGGGGCTTTGATAATTCTGATACAATAATACCGCCAGAACAATCATCCATTCTTGCTCCATTTGCACGTCTCGTACTTGCAAAATACCTATATCCGATGAGTTTTTTGAACTGACCTGCATTTTTATACCTACCTGTAGGACGTGGATACATACCTCGGTAATCAAAAATACAGTACTCCTTCTGAAAGTTCGTCTTAGTCGGCAAGAACTTAGAATCCAGTAAATCCAACTGAGTATAAAACATCATAACATTAGTCTCTACTGGAGTTGCATTAAGCAGTACAACACGATTTACATACCGTGATAATGCCTTAAAAGACTTTGACATCTCAGTTGTACTTTTACTAAGAATCTGACTCTCATCCACAACCATGATATCAAAAGGGCTTACCCCCTGTTCTTGCATATACATTTCAATCCACGCAAGAAAAGCAGATGACTTAATCAACGCATGAGTACCAGTCACACTGTAGTCTAACTTCTCATAAGCAGGGTGATTCTCAATAAAACGATTTATTGTTTTTGCCTCTGCATTCTCGAGCAAATGATTATAGTCTCCAGTAAACTTTATTAATTCTCGCCTTACCTGAGAAGCAGGTTTCTTCTCTGTGAGTACAAGATACCTAAAGTTTTCACCTTTCTCACGCTTCAAGAGATTCAACAATGCAGATACTTCGACAGTCTTACCCATACCTACTGAATCTCCTAACAAACAGCTACCTGCATAATACATCATGGCAACTGATATGGTCTGATAGTCGTATAGAGTACCGACATTCTTATCATACTGATAAGGAATACAACCCAGTACATAGTAAGACTCTATCATATGGTCTACGTCTGCATCGTCCATCAAGTAAATACTATGTAAAATATCAGTTACGCATCCGTTATTCTCTTTCAAATCTATAAGCATCTCTAATGCTTGACACTGATTCTCCGACAGAGAACCCTGATATCGATTATTGTAATATCTCAAATTCGATGTTCCCATTGTATAAAACTCCCAATTTAATTATTTAATTTAATGAAAATAGCCTGCCTTATATATCACCTCAAAAGAAAAGGGAGTAGCTTCTCCATAAAAGCTACCCCCTTGTGGGCTTATACTATTTTGTTGTATTCCTCCAGAACTGCATCAGATATTTTTCTTCGTAACTCATCGGTACAAGGGTGTGCAATACTTACAAATCGCTTACTCTTTCGATATAACTTCATATCTCCCGTGTTTGGAAATGCTATGAATAAGCCGTTCTTACCCTCTATAACATGTATCTGATGTATACATAATGAGTTATCAAGTACAACAGTGCAGTTTGCCTTCATAGGTTCATCTGGAGTATACTTATCAATCTTAACCCTAGTGACCTCCATTAACAGATACCCCCATTACCTTCCTGCGTTATCTACTACATCCTCTACACGCTTAAGCATATTCCGATTTTCACGAACATTCTCAGAATCTTTATTCGCTTCGTCCCATGCTTCCTTAGCTGCCTTTATCATATCTCGCTTCTGGATATCGATATCCTCCAGTTCCTTCTCTGTATATCTGTTATTGTTCTTATTATATCTGATAGCATACAAAGACTTGATTGTATATTCAGTAGTATTCTCACCCTCAAGACCAAGAGAGTTATCCAGACTACGAATTTCTGTAAGTGTTAAAGGCTCCTCATCTTCACCAGTATTATCAATAATAAACTGTTTAAAGTCATCATCGGTTACTTCTTCCGCAGTCATCTTAACAAGTCCTTCTTCCTCACTACCAGACTTAAGAACTGGTGCAGATACATCATGCTCAATTACTACACCATTTGCCTCAGTGTTGCTATCCTCTCCATCTCCAGTATCTTCATCACTCTTAACAGATACAATCTGAGAGGTATACTGCTCAACCTTGCCAGGAGTCACATAACACAGTGAATTTGATGTCGACAAGTTTGTTGTATCCAACTTAACCGTTGATAATACATTGTAGTCATAAACATACCATCTGTCACCCTTTGAAATGAACTCATAAGATACAGTAGCCTCAATAATTGAGTTATCATCCTGCTGATACAGTTCACGACACTTAACACTTGCATAGTTTGAAGTACCTTGCTGATAAGTTTGCAACCAAACTACCTTCTTTGTACCCCCAAGTGAGAGCATGTTCTCTCTTGTAGAAGCAAGCTTCTCATCAGACATACTAAGGTCTACTAAATCAGAGAACTTATCTGAGGTTGTATCCTCCTGCAACTGAAGAGCAGAGAAGTTACAAATCAACTCTTCGATATCTTTCTTATCCTGATTTGAAAGGTCAATCGCTGCTGTAAAGCCATCTGACTCAATTTCCTCAGTATCGATTGTAGGCTCTCCCTCAAGTACCCTTGAAAGTAATGTCATATTCGATACCTGAAGCTGGTCATCCACCAACTCAAACTCTACATAATACCTATCAGTATAAATAGGCATTGTCATATTTGAGCCTTTTGCTCTCACCTTTGAAGAAACTTCAATTCCAGCGTTAATATGTGTACCCTCAATGTCAAACAGTGAAATACTGAAACTGCTGTGTTTCGTATATGTTGTGTCAAACATATCTTGGTAATATTTATCCAGTTTCTTAAAGTCTTTTGTGAGTTTGTACATACCACTCATATCATTCTCATCAATACACTTAAAGTAACTGTTCATCAGTTTTGTCACATTGTCAGTAATTGTGGCATATCCGTCTTCCTTAAACAGACTCATATCTGTTGTCTTATCATTATTAATCTGATACTCAGTAACATACATATGTTCACAATTCAGACCAAGGTTGATACCTAAGACATAATTCGGCACAAGTATGAACCTTACAGTCATCTGAGCACCATCTTTATCCATCTCATTATCAACCATTCCGGAATAGGTACGCTGATTTCCTGTCTCAAATACCTGTTCCGTTAATCCAAGATTACGCTGAGACTCGAATATCTCCTGTGGTTCTCCATATATTTTTACGAACTCATCCCACTTTGCCTGCCAATCCATACTCGAATTGTACTTAGCAACCAGAATGTTGTTCCATTTTTCCTGTCTGATAGAAGCCTTTGTGTCATAATCAGGTTCTCCCATAACAATGAAAGAATCCTTCATGACTTCTTTTTGAGTCTCGATTGTATTGTAGGTTACGTCAACAACAATATTGCCTGACGCAGAATCTACCCCCCTGATTACTGTTTTTGTACGTTGCCAGTAATAAGGTGTTTTCTCAAACTCTGACAGAAGATAATCCGTGAAGCACTCATCAATCACACCATCTTTTGCCGCCGTCTGACCAGTTAATTGCGAATCTACATTGTTCATGTACGTCTTTACAGCCTGTACCTCTTCATCGGAACAATCAGACAGCAAACTTAAATCTAACAGCTGACGCTCAGATACCTGAGCATAAATCGCAGACTGTTTCTCGCCTAAAGACATACTGTAACCTTCATCAGTATTTGCTTCAGAGTTCAAAGAGGGCATCGAGTTCAACTGTGCAATCTCATTGTTTGCACAACCTGACAAAGAAGATGCAACCATTACCCCCATACAAATTAACAAAAACTTACGCTTCATAAGCTGCCTCCTAACTTAAATGTGTAGTATATTACCCTTTCTGATAACTCGACCAATCATTATCTCTTTCTCCAACTCGGCTCTTGAGAAATACTGTAATACATCTGATACAGAACAGCGAGGGTGTTTCCTAACATACTGTCTGATACTCTTGTAAGACTCTTCTTCCTCTTTTGCTTTTTCCTTTGGTGGCTCATTCTGAATAGGAATGTTACCAAAATCTGCCTTAGTTGTTACTTTTCCTGTACTGTAATAATTTGCTATAATCTCTTGCTTTTGTTTATCACTCAAGGACTTATCAGAGATAATCTTAGCAATAAAATTATCAGTATCCTCAGCAGGTTCCTCCTTCTTGGTCTCAGTTTTCACAGGTACTTCTGTAGTATCAACAAACATTGAGTCGTACAGTTCACTATCCTCTATTATGTCCTTCTTCGTTGTTTCTGGAGGTAACTCGTGTTCTTTTGTAGACTTACCCCCTTTGTGCTCTGGCTCAGATACATCTTCAACAAATGTATCCTCAATTTCATCGTCCTCAGAGTCGTCAAAGAAGCCATCGTCTGATTCTTCATCGTCCTCAGAGTCATCAAAGAAGCCATCATCTGATTCCTCATCGTCATCATACTCTTCGGAATCACCTTCTTCAGTATCATCCTCATCAGACTCTTCGTAGTCCTCTATACCAAAATCAGAATCTTCATCATCGTCAAACTCATCTGAATCGGTATCAAATTCATCTGAATCCTCGTCATACTCATCTGACTCATCATCGAAACCTTCATCGACGTCTTCATCTTCCTCTAAATCGAACTCGTCTGAATCGATTTCTTCGTCCTCATCAGAATCAAACTCGTCTGAACCAAATTCATCTTCATCCGAATCAAATTCATCATCTTCATCGGAGTCAAACTCGTCTGAGTCATCCTCGTCTATTTCTTCATCGATTTCTTTTTCCTCGTACTCTTCCAAATCTGAACTACCCCCATTGTACTCGTAATCCTCTATACCAAAGCCCTCATCAAATTCAATATCGTCCTCGTCTTCCTGATTCTGAGTACCAGACAAGTCTAACTTCTCTATTATAACAGGTTCTTCCGTAGTAGACTCAACTTCCAGTTCCTCTAATTCTACTCCATCGTCAAGTTCAAACGCATTAGACTCGGTCTTACTAATGCTATCTTGCATTTCTTCCTCAGTATCATAAGAGGTAGTATCAAACTCGAGACCATCACTTCCCCAAGTCTCCATGTTTGTAGACATATCATCAATTTGTTCGTCAGATAACTCATGACTCGTGTCAACCTTATTCGTACCATAGTTACTCAAGTTACCAGTAAACCTATGATAATCTCCATTTAAAAATTCTTCAAGCATACTAGGCGTAACTTGATTCTCATAATGGAAGTAGACACGTTTTTCAGTGTCTACTTCAATAATACTCTCATCTATATCCGGTATATCATCTTGTGCAACGGTTAAATCAATAAGAGATTCGTTTTCTCTAAGTACAAGTTCATCTTCATTTGTGATTTCATAATCACTGGATACCCCCGAACTTATCTCATAACGTTTCTGTTCAAGAGTAGGCATCGGACGTTTCATCTTATACTCAGATTTTAATGAAGTTGTTAATTCCTCAATGGTCTGGCTCGGTACTTGCAATATCTTACCAAGTATATTCAAGTCCAGAATCAATTCTTCTTGAGTATCATATCTTGTTGGTATCTTCACAACAGTTCCTCACCACCAAACTTTCATAGTTAAAATAAGTCATCGTCATCCAGTATAGAAGTATCTTGCATCCTTCTCAAGAGTTCTTCCTGTTCTTTATCGGTCTCATTCGACTCAGCATAAGAACCTTTAATACTGTCCGGACACAATTTAGCCCATACTCGCTTCATGTAACTGAATAGTTCCTCATTCTCGTGAGAACTATTTGTAAGTATTGGAGCATGAATAAACATAGCATCCGGATTTATTTCCTTAATTCTTACAGCCATATCACCCTGATTTACAAGCACATGCCTGAACTCACGTGGCTTTGCACCAGTTACACGCTCGATATCCTCTGCATCACCCTTAACTGAAATACGGCACATAATAAGGTCTGATGTCGTTTTCTGAATAATATCATCCTTCAAAGCATGAGGAATCATGATTGCTCGGATACCAATTGACGGTAACTGAGTAATTAAAATACGAAGCATATCACGGAACTCATTTCTTGTATCCTTATCCATTCTACTTGCAAATGTAGCCATCTCATCTATTACTACATAAATAACAGGAAGTTTAACCTCTGGATATTTTTCACGATAATCCCATATTTTTACGCAGTCTGCAGAACCGATAATCTTTCTTCTCCGTGTAGCCTCCTGATTAATAAGGTATCTTAAAACATCCAATACGCCCTTATCTGACTGCTCGAACCTCTTAATGTGAGGTATATACAATCTCTTGTAGTCAGATACATCATCCTTCGGGTCGAGAATGTAGATGTTTACATCATCTGGAGAATTAAACGCACACATCTGATACAATAAACACTGTACAAACCATGTCTTACCAGAACGAGGTTTACCAGTTACGAGAATAGATTCCACGTTCTTAAGGTCTACCCCCATAGTTCTTCCAGAAGTATCAACGCCTACTACCACAGGAATTAACTTAGAGCTGTCAAGCATAAAATCCTCATACTGTTTATACATATCTCTAAGTGAAATAGCTGCACTCTCACCAGTATACAGTGTAATGAAACAAGAAAGACCAACTGGACGAACCTCGTAACTTACAATATTGTTCTTATCCATCTCATAACTGTAAATACTTGCTAACTCCTGACCTATAACCTCAGGCTTGAAACCTTTTGGTCTGTCGCACTCGAATACGATTGTAAACAAATTCTCCTTTAATGACTGAAGCTCAGGCAAGTTATCTTCAGACATTCCAATAGCCATTGCAGCCTCCTGAAGCTTATCTCCCCAGAACAAGAACTCCTCAGAATCAGAATCATATTCATGCATCGTATAAAAGTCTGGCTTATAGCAAGGCAATACCTTAGTAAACTGTTCATACAAGAACTGTCGTGTATACATACCTTTCTGAATGTCAGGCATACTCTCTATAGCTTTATCCTTATCTTCTCCTTCAATAGGCTGAGCCTCTTCATCAGATTCATCACCCCAATCAAAGTCTTCATCACCCCAGTCATCATCTTCATCTCCTTCATCGCTACCAAAATCTCCGAAGTCAGAATCATCATCGAAACCAGAGTCATCACCGAATGAATCGGAACTACCCCCAAATGGGTCTGAGTCGCCAAATACATCCATACCGTCATCTTCCTGTGGTACGTCTTGCTTGGTGTTATCCTCCTTATACATGCTTGAGCACTCCTTACCAGCTTCAAGTAAGAACAACCATAAACATACACCAACTGCACATGCAAAACAACCTCCAGCTGCGAATTGCATACCAAATTTTACTCCGAACAACTTAAGTATCACTCCGATGATTGCAACAACACCGCCAGTCATCGCAATACGCATACCACAGTCTGACCAAAAGAAGGCAGTAACTTTACCAAAAGACTGAACATAATCCATCAGGAAATTCTTACTTGCTTTTCCTGCCTGACCTGCCATTTCCCAAAATCTTTCATCATCACTTTTAGTCTGCTGTTGCTGTTGAACAGGTTGACCAAAGGCATTAAAGCCTCCTACCCCCTGTTGATTTGACAAAGCATTACCAAAAATATTACCTCCAGACATATCCCCAACACCTTGAGTAGACTGAGTAGTACCGACATTATTATTGAAAATATCGTCCATACTATTATCTCCCTGACCTGGAGCAAATTCTGGTGGATTTACACGATTCTGCCTGTTGTATGCCGACTGGTCGGCATCAAACCCACCAAAATTAGTATCTTGAAGTCCCATATTACTACCCCCTTATTCCGCCGGTACTCCGCCTTCATCCATACCAAATATTTCTTCACTCTTCTCTAAATCTTCTTCAGAAGTATTGTTTACCCTGTCATACTCTTCTCTTGTAACTCCTCCGGTTCTTTCAGTATCATCAAGCATATTCTGTGGGTCACCCTCAATTACAAAATCTCCACCATCAGGGTCTAACTGGTCATCGTACTGACCAGTCCTCTCATAGTCTGCATAAGGGTCTTCCTCTTCCGTTTCCTCCTCCTCGGTTTCCTCTTCTACAGGCTCTTCCTCGGCTTCATCTGTCTCTACACCTGTTAAAGGTGCATCGTCAACAACGTGAACATCAATGGACTGTTTGTCATCCTTCGTAGCAACAACCACGGTTACAATACCCCCTATGAGCACTGCTACAACACCAATAACAACAAATATTTTCTTATTCTTCATAAACTATTCTCCTTTCTTTGGGAAAATCCAGAAGTTTCGTGCTGTGGATTTTACCTCTGTCTCAAAATCAAATTCTCTACTAATATAATTCTTTCTATCATTATCGTTCGGGTCATTGATAAGCACCTTACCATCTTTTGTAATACCTCTCAGAACAATAATGTGACCTGCTTTTGTAAACAAACCTGGACCTTGTGAACATATCACTGGGTGACCTTCCTTAAGTGCAGTTAATACAGTATTAGAGTCAAAAGATTCAGTTATACCAGTAATTCCATATATCTCGGGTATACCAGTAAAAGCACCCCACGAAATACCTGCACCTGCAACATGGAAACTTGAGCCTACTTTTGCAATAATATCATCAGGTTCTATCTTCTCATTCTTTAAATAACTAAGTACCATAGCAAGTGATGTATATCCGCAACCGCCAGAAGCAATATTAGATACGTTACCGATAGGACAGTCATATGTGTACTGTAAGTAGTGCGGAATCGGTAAACCTCCCTCTGGACAATCCCAATCCACATCCTCACCAGAGTCATCTTTACACTCAACAGGTTTTAAACGGTAAACCTTACCCCCAAGACTGTTCATCTTGTTCGCAAAGTACCCACCATCATTCCATGGTTTATCCTTTCCCGGTAGCTTACCCTCACTACCATTGTTAAACCATGTATCGTTACCCATATAAACCTGAGTATGAGAACCTGGCTGAACAACAATGTCTCCTGCTTTCAAATCAGCCTGACTCGTCCATACTAACTCATCAAACTGACCAGTCTCCATTATAACACTGCCCATGTTTCCAGTGTAGAAAACAGTACCCTCGGTAGGTTTTGGTAAAATTCCTGCCTCCTGTAATGTAGCGTACACATAACCAGAACAGTCTGGTCTGAATGTACCAAAGTCTGGGTCTGTACCAGTAGCCTGAGAGTAATCGTAACCCTTACTCCGCCAGTCATCCCATACAGCTTGGCAGGCATTCATATACTCTTCAACATTATTTTTACATTCGGTTTTTGCATCCGTAATTCCATCTGCAACACCGCCAGAAGAAATACCGCCTCCCATGATAAAAGCAATAATAGCACCCACACAGGCAATTATGCAAGCTACGAACAATATCATAACAAGCATAATTAAAACTGATATTAAAGTTATCAACCTCCCTATCCACTGAATGATGGCTAAGGCAGTTTTCAAACCTCTCAACGCAAGTTTCTGTGCCGTGTAGAGTGCTAATTCTGCAGGTGTCATGCTTTCTCGTGTATTTTTATTTTTATTTAAAGTGGAGTCCAATGCATCGGACTCCTTACCTTCATTCTTCTGACGGTTTTTAAATCGTTTAAAAGCTATTAACTCAGTTGTCTTTATACTACCCTTAAGTATCAGTATCGCAGACCTTAAAGGTATCGTTATAACAAACAACACTAAACCGATTAAAAAACCTATCATTAAAGCACTACCCCCAATACACTCAGAAGTAAGATTACAGCTTCTCCAACAAAATAACCAGTTTTAGTGCCATCACCTAACATCTTATTTCTTGCTGTATAAACTGAGCCAATAATCATTACCGCTATTAGCAAAAACATAACCGATACCCCCTTACTTAGCTGCTTCTTCCTCTAATTTCTTAGCCTGCTCCTCTAAGAAAGCATCTTGCTCTGCAAGTGTAGTATCAATTAACCAATCATTGTATTCTGACAGAATATACTGTGCTACATCAGTACCTTGGTCGTAACACAAGTACGCATTTAATTCTCCATCATCAGCGATTAACCAACCACCGCCATTTTCCTTGGAAATCTTAAAATCACATACAACTTCTCGTTTGCCGATAGTACCATCCTCGTACTTAGAATATACATAGTCATACAAATACTGCTCTTTCTTAGTATCATCAGACTCTGTATCACCAAAAATACGCATCTGTCTGTAGATTTCCTGCATGTCATCTCGCCAAAAATCCTTATCAGTCAAGTCAAGGACGTTCAACTTAACCGATACTACCATTGTACCATCTGCGGTAGTTGCCGTACTCTCAATTCCTAAATTTTCAATACTTTCAAGTGCGAAAGTATACTGCTTTCTTAAGAACTGATTGTAGTAGTCAGTAACAGCATTAGATACTTCATCATAGTAACTCATGTAAGTATCATAAACTCTGCTGTTTTTTGAATACTTCTGAGCAGTAGCGAAATCAAGGATAGATATGGAACGGATATAAGTATGAATTACATCTTCCGCTGACATATCATCAGATGATACCGCCTCAAGTTCTCCAGTAATTGTCCACTGGAAGCCCTCTGGTGGTTCTCCATACTTTGCAACCAAACTCTTCTGAAGTTCAGCATCATAATCATAAGTCTGAACCTGTTCTACCTTCTGTTCAGCTTCTTTTATACGCTGTTCCGCCTCAGCAACACGTTGCTCTTTCTCATTATTACTGCTCACAGCTGATACACCTGCGGTTACAGCTAAGACCGCAAGAACAATACCCCCAGCTATAATTGCTTTCTTACCTAAATCGAAGCCTCCTATTTTCAAAATACGTTGCCTCCTTCCCTATCAGGATTGTCTTTTGGTTTCAAATCGATACCTGTTCTAAACAGCTTGCTTTCACGCAATCCCTTTGGCATACACATTCTCGATATGGTAAATGCGGTATTATCCAATCCAATAAGAAATGCCTTTGAATACGGGTTTGCCAAAAGTGTATCGCCTTCAATATATGCAGATAAATCCTTATTGTTATTTGCAATCTCATTTAAATCGTGCAACATTTCCGGTATGGAAAGACGCATACACAGTTCTTCACGAACCTGAGAGTCAAGAATTGCCCCTATCGCACATGACGTAATATTTGTAAAAATACTAAAACGGTCATCCTCAAGGATTTTTGCAACGTTGTTAGTTACTACAATATTGATATCACCAAGTTTACGTCCACCTGTAATAGCAGTACCGATAGTCTTTTCACTACCCTTAAAACTTCCCCAACGTTGGAACTCTTCCCAAAGTTTAAAGTTAAACTTACCTGCGTGTTTACTAAATATTGAACGTAAGTGTGACATATTAGCTGCATATAACTGCATCAGAGCCATCTGAATCTTATCAACTGTTTCATCTGACTTACCTGCCATACCAAATGAACATACAACCAACTTTGCATCACGAATATCTTTAACGTCAATACGCTGACTGAATACATTAGAACGAATACCATTCGGTTCAAAATATCTTGAAATCTTTGCAATACATGTCTCAATAGCTTCCTGATACTTCTCATTAGATGTAATCAAACGGTTTACATCATTCTGAGTCATTGCTTTACCTAACCCGGCACGTTCAGCATACATCGATGTCGCAAAAATATTATTCACGGCTCTATTGATATCACCAGATGTTGTTACCAAAGACTTAAGTTTATCATATACATCATAATAAGTTAAGCCTTCTGATAAATGCCAAGTGTCCATCTCATCAGTTACCCCCACTGCTGAGTAAGTTAATGAAATGGCATCATTTATTACAATATCAACCCATTCATCATCTCCAGTACCACCAAGCAAGGTCTTGAAGATTGAAAGAGTAAATGATGTTGAGATACTCTTCATATCTCTATCAAGTTCAGCGTCACCAGTTAAAATGATTTCTGTTGAATCATAGTATGCTCCAGTACCCTCACCCATATTAAGGACAACTACATGGTCATTATTACCTAAGTAATCCGCTAATGGCATATACTCGAAACCCTCAACGTCCATTATCGTACCATTGTAATTGTCATCTGCCAAAAGCTGAACCAGTAAACCCTTTACAAAGAACGACTTACCCCCACCGGATTCAGCAGTAATCAGCCAGTTCTCTGTAGTCTCAGTTGTACGCTTTACAGGTTTCAGACAAGGGAAACAAGAATAGATATCCGTACCCCAATAGATACCACTCTTTCCAATAACACCCTGAGCATATGTGTTAAATCTCGCTAACAATTCATCAGGAAGTACAACACAGCCACACTGCTGTAATACTTTATTATTATATACGTTAGAGAAAGGAGAAAATGTCTCAAGGTATTGAGGAATATCTCCTATTACTCTCGATATCTTAATGTTCATGAGTTTACACAACTTCACTACATTTTTGACAGTTGTGTTGAAACTCGTTCCTCTCTTACCAGATATAAGCATAAGACTCCTAAACTGGAACATTTTACGCTTTCTTCTGATTTCTGCTGTACTCAAATACACAAGCGAATCCTTACGCCAATCCTGACTATCAATCAAATTCAGATTCTCATGCAAGTTATACTCATTAACCTCACCAGAACCTTCCTCGATTAACTTCCATGTTCGTAATTTAGCCTTCATCTGAGCAGAATCCCACTCAATTCTATGCTTATCCAATGTACTTATGAAAGATACCCTGACTCCATCCTCACAGCATCGCCTTATAGACGTTCTGTAAGATAACTCAAGCTCTCTAGGGTATCCATCAATAGAGTACAGATATGTTACGTTATCCTCACCGCTATACAAGCCAAGCAGGTCAACATACATATTGTTAGTACGGATTTCTCCATAGTTACTGTTATTCTTAAAGATATTAGCTGTAGCCATCTCATCCCACAACTTTATAAAATTAACAGTTTTCTTTTTATGCTTACCCCCTACTGGTAATATCGAACTCAAGCCCATACGTTATCACTTCCCATCCGTAGGCAACTGCAAGAAGTTATCTATCTTCTCGAACTCTTTTCTCATTAACTGCATATAAGCCGCACGTCTCATATCCGTACCATCCGGATACTTACGGATAGTAGGCAGATTAATGAACGCATTTTCATTAAGTACAACAGGGAAAATACAGTTCTTTGCATCAATATTGAACCTCTTAAGGTCTGATTTTCCACTCACAGCAGACAACTTACTAACCCTACCAGATACAATATCTTGCTGACCATACAATCTGTCAACAACAATGAAGATATCATTTGGTTTAGAGAATATCTTCTTGAGAACTTCACTCTTAGGGTTGTTTGTAGCAATAATCTCGGAGTCATATAAAGAATCCAGATACATTGACTCCTGCGTTATCGAAGTGAAGTCAGTATACTTCTTTGCTACCCCCTGCCCTTTCTGATGTACGAAAATAAGTTTTACCCTTTTATTCTTGTTGTAGTGTAAGTAATGCTCATATGCAAGTATAAAAGATGTCAAATACCTGCAATGAGAATACTCACGAATAAAGAGTAACTTAGGTACTCCCATATACCTATATGTAGGATAAAACAGAATACCCCCACCAAATGAACGACTTGGCTGATTCTGTTGTTTGGTCGCAAGGTCATTGAGCTTATCCTCAATGACTTTACGCTGTTTGTTGATGTTTGAAATGATTGTACTAGCCTTCTCGAATGTCTCAAGTGCTGTGCTACCCATATTCATAAGCTGAAGATGCTGCTTCTCATTCTGAGTACTCAACTCATTAAGAGCATCTTTTACCTGCTCAAGATACAAAGGAGCCTTAATAGATTCGTCATTTTCTTCAAATCTCTTAATGAAATCTCCGATGATGTCCATACTTGCAACTGCAAGTGATGTGTTTTCAGAGTCATCTTCGTCTAACTCATCTAAAAGAGCAACAAGTTCCTCTTCATCCTCTAAAAAGAACTCATCCTCAATAATATGACCATTTACCCCCACTAAAGGAGCTTTAACCCCTTCTAAAGGATTCTTATTAATGTAGACGAATTTCTTAACCCCATTACGGTAGAACTCATTTATAAACACACCTACCTCAAACTCTTCCTCAGCAAAGGTGTGAATAATAAGGACATCTACCCCCTTGAGTTCTCTGATTTTTCGGAAGTTGTCTACCACAACAAACTCCTGATATGTATCTTGTAATGTCTGTGATACAATTACACGCATCCTATCAACCCTCCACTATCTCGTTGAGTAATTCCGTTGTAAGATTTCCAGTGAAGTCTTTATGCTCCATGTGTAACCAATCTACACCATTAGAAGCAAAAATCGAATCTGCATAACGCAGAACTCGGTCTGACTTGATACGCTTGTTAATCTTAGTAGCCAGAATAATACCTTTAGAGCAGATACACCGTTTATACCTTAATTCCAGAGGACTATCCTCAAGACCACAGAGCATGTTCATTACACCACGTTTGGAACTTTCCATACAAACTATCGTATTGCCAATAAAGATTAAATCCTGAATCAGATGTAACTTACTCACCGGACAATCAACTACAACAACACCGTAATTCATTACGTTCTCGGCAACAATATTGTGTGCCATACGAACAGATTCATCATCAGCGTCACAGCTGTAATCTGATGTAAGTAAATCAAAATTCACGTCGTAATTCACGATACAGTTCATAAAAATACTAGAATCACGACAACGTTTGATACCTTCAATCATGGAGTTATCAAATGTTCTGAAAAACTCATAATCGATATAACTCAACAGACCATGTCTGTCAATATCGCAGTCAAAATAGAGAACTGGAACTTTCTTTGCAAATTCCTTGGCAATCGAATATGCAGTTATCGTTACACCGCTACCACGGTCTCCGGTTACTATAATGACCTTATGAGATTTTCCATTATAAATATTCGCTAAAGCGGAGTTACCCCCAAATACTGCTTTGCCGGATTTCTGAGGAACTCTTTGTGTGTTATACGCATCTCTATACTGGTTTTCAGAACCAGAAAGAACTTCCTCCTCATCCTCTACTTCATCAGCTACTCCTACCATTGAACCTGACATTGCAGGAGCTACAGATGAAGCGTCAAACGTAACATCTCCAAAGTCTACTTCAACCGCATCCAAATCAAAGTCATTTACTTCTTCCCTTCTTTTGTTTGGGTGAGTTGTACTTGCTGTAGGCTGAGTTACCTTTTGTTTTTCAGATTCTGCATCCTCAAAATCTTCCTCATCTTCGCCAGTGTTGCTATAGTCCTCAGATACTTCCTCTGAACTCTGTTCATTTTCGATATCATCAAACTCTTCATCTTCTTCAATACTTGGCGGAGTTTCCGGAATTTCCGGTTCAAACGTAGGTTCCTCTTCTTCAGCCTCTTCCACATCTAAATCTGGTTTAATGGTATAGTCATCTTTCAGCGGAGATTCACCTGCTGGTATACTTTCTACCTCATCCTCAACTGCTTCTTCATCAGTTGGTTCAGGCTGTGTCTGCTGTGCCTGTTGCTGAACCTGTTGCTGATTCTTTTTCTTACCACCAAATAATTTCCCAAACAAACCTTTCTTCTTTGGCTTCTCAGGCTGTAATGGCGGAATCGGCGGTGTAACCGGGCTACCCCCTGGGTGAGAGGACGTACCAGATTCTACTGCGGTCTCAGGTTTCTTTTCTTCTGGAGCTTTAAACTCAAGACCTCCGCCATCATCTACCTCAACTGACAAGTATTTTTCAATACCATACTTCTGTGTAATCTTTTCAGTATCAAGAAGTACACATTCCGAAAAAGTAGCAAGAGTTGTAGTCTCAACAAGCATCGCCGCTACTTTAGTTGAAACAAATTCCTTAAGAACTTTCTTTGCTAATTCCTCATCAACTCTAGCCTTGCAAAGAAAAATAATCTCTGTTTCCTTACAGTGCTTTTTCCAGTACTTAGCTAAATCTTTCATGCCGACATCATTAGCCAATTTTGAAAGGACAATAACCCTATCATACCTCAAGTCACGCTTTAAAGAAGAATCGATGAAATTCGGAATATTCATGTAGCAATCGATTCTCAGGTTGTCCTTTATGTTACTTAGCTTAGGTTTTACCTTTTCACCTTGCTGACCTAATACTAAAGCAAGATTCATATTTGCACCTCCGTAAAAAACTAATTGTTTGTATAATGTATAATGGTATCCCTTTATTTTAACACATTTCAGTCAAACAAGTTAAGGTCATCGCTTTCGTCCTCCTTTTGCACATCTTGACCTTTTCCTTTCTTCTTGTTTCTCTTCTTAGCTGCCTTAGCCTCTAAACGTGCTTCTTGCTGACGACGAGCCTGTTCCTGTAACCTAATTTTCTTCTCCTCCTGTGTTTCATTTAGTTTCTCTACAGTACCGTCACTATGAATCAGGCTAATAGGGATAATGCCTCGGTGCTGGTCTCCATGTAGAACTTCTTCACAAGAATCAGTCACGGAGAAATCATGCAGATTAAACAACGCCATGCACACTGAACGTATATCAGACCTGTTTAAAGCACGATATGTAATAAAATTACCCCCTATCATGGTGTTGCACACCGACTGCATATTATACACAAAGTTATCAATCTTATCTCTGGAAATAAAAAGATAAATATCGAAACTTGCATAGTTAAGTGACATCTCATTCTGCAAATTCTGGTAAATGTCAATTAACATATCTTCCATATCAGGATTCTTCACTTCTTTAAGGTTATCATAAAGTTCCTGCAATCTTGAGTCGTTACCTACATTATCCATGTAGTCAATATGTCGAATATCCATATTCAATGCGTGTGCCTTATTGTACGCTTCAGATATCGCTTCATAATGGTCAAACCTTGCTGTATCGCCCTTACCAGTAACAGCATCTTTCTCCATCTTTACAAAGATACCCTTACTACCATTTTTAAAATACGCAATGTATGGATATGTATAGTCAATGTCAAATATCTTCCAAATTGTTGTTACATTCGGAGTAAAATCCATTTCTTTTAATGTTTCATAGATATCACTGTAATATCGCTCATGAAAAACAAAATATCGGAGTAACAACAACACAACATAGAAAATTCCGGCTACTATTATGACTTTTTTGTAAAACTCATTATCACTCATAATAGTTCCGGTTATACCAATAATATCAACAAGTATAAGAATGATTGTAAGAATAATTTTATTCTTTTTGTTCTCATTTCTACCTCCCTTATAGTCAAATGTGATAGGGATAGAAATAGAGGTATCTTGTGGCTGAGGTTGCATACGCTACAACTCCTTTCATAAAATAGGGGATACCTTAAGTAGATACCCCCTATGTACTTAGATTATCTTATTTCTTCTTACTTTTATTTTTAGGCTTCTTATAGCTGTTTACCTTGGCTTGGGTACGGCTATTTGCCTTATTCACGCCGGACTTGTAAGAAGAAACATTCCGATTTACGGATTGGGAAACAGAACTCTTGGCGTTATTATACGCACTCACCGCTCTTGAGTTTTTAACTCTACTGCTTGCGTTGTTCATACCAGATTTAGCTTTAGCTTTGGCGTTGGAAACACCATCTGATACGCCTTGTTTCATCTTAGTTGCCTGTTCTCCGGCACGTGCCCTTGTGTCATAAGCCTTAGACTTAGCAGAGTTGACCTTAGAAGCTACACGGCTTCTTACTCCTGCAACACGTTCACCCATGTTAGCTTCTGAGCCAACTGAGTCAGCGTATGCTTTTTGGTCTCTTGACCTTTGTGCATAAGTCTTATCCTTCTCAGAAGCACTCGGTTTAGAGTTATTAGATAACTCTGGACTTACGCCCTTGCCTGTACCGCCAGATTCAGGAGAGCCACTCTTTCCTTCACGTTTGTCTCGTCCTTCTTTCGCACGTTTTTCGTATTTATTTGTAGAATCTCCACCAGACTTTTCGTTCTCCGGTTTTCCTGCATATGGTGTTTGTCCATGTGCTGTCTCAGATGAGTAACCGCCGTCTTTCTTGGAATCAGATACTCCATCAGAACCACCTGAACCACTACCCCCACTCTGTATGTCGCCAGTAGAATGAGGTCTCGGAATATTATCCTTACCAGACTGTTTCGGGTCATAGCTACCTGCTCCTCCGGTACCAAAGCCATCTCCACGATTTTTCAATGCACCTACTATACTTCCTGCCATCGCCGCCGCTCCAACAGCCTTGAAAGCACCAACTACTGTGCCTCCAATATTACTCATGATAGCCTTAGTATACTTAATGAAGTCTTTTGCTGCTTGCTTACATATCTTATAATACAAATACAAAGCAATCGCATTCACTACTATCATGACTGCTATAACCATTGTTGGGTCTCCAAGCTGTATAGTCGGTGTTAGTTCACCCGTTACCCCCTTGGCTCCGTTACTCATAAACAACGATACCAAGAAAGCAAGACCTATACTAACAGCAGAGAAACTTAGTAATGGGAATATCAAACTCTTCCATGTTACTTGCAGTATATTCAATTCTATTTTAACTGCACTTGCCACTATAAGCATAACACTCATAAAGAACAGTGCAACTAAGAAGAATACCTTAAATGCAGGTATCAGGTAAACACATATCACATCAAGAATAATAAGCAGAATACCAAATGTGATACTTGAGTTTTCCATTGTACGCTCATACAGTGAACGACCTTCCTCAGCCTGCAAATCATCACCTGTAGTATTTGCAATGATAAGTCTTAAGTAAGCATCATATGTGAACGCTTTTAATTCATAACTCTGCGGATACATTACATAACTCTGACCGATTACGCTATTCTGGCTAAATTCTTTATTAAACTCAAAGAGCTGAAGCATAGCATATGAGCTAACCAGAACATCATCATCAAAGTTGTAATAATTCATAAGGTCAATAGCCTTCTCATATACATTTTCCTGAACAGTAATGATTTTCTGCTCTACTCGTGTTAAATCATTCCACTGTAACCCATAATAGCCCATCTCACTTCTTGAGAATACCATAGGTCTTCCATCAGCAACAATAGACTGATTGCCTCGCTCATCTGTTACAACTGAATAGTAATAACAAGTCGGGTCTAAAGGATTTTCAACACGCTTCTTAGTTCCACCAATGTTTATAGTTGTCGGTTTTGCATAACCACAGTCATACATCGTATCAACCCATGTTGAATATGCATTGAATATTACAGCAACGTTGTAATTATGCCAGAACTTATAAACTTCTTCCTCAGACCAATCTTTAGATACTTCTCTGTAAGTCTCTCCATTCTTACCACCCATGTCTACATACTCATTATTCGGTCCGACTATATCAGTAATTACAGTTGTTGTTCCATCCTTTGATACACTTACATATCCATCTTTAGTAAATCTTACTTTGATGTCGTCATACAAATCCATGCCATATGCATCATCAAACGAGTCTACTAACTGGTTTCCAGTATCCATTAAAGGAATAACATAATAGAACAAATCATGCATATTCATGAAATCTCGCATTTCTCCGTAACCATCGCCTGACTGTTCACTATAATTAAAGAAGTAATCAAGATTGTTACCAAGTAACATATCCTTAAAGTTACCATCTTCTCCAATAGAAACATCACCAGTCTTACTCATTGAATAAGTATAGTTTGAAAATGCCTTCATCTGGTCAAGAATATTATATGTCATAAAGTAGTACGGTGACTCAGAGTACAAACTGTAATAGAAGTAATCCAGTCTATCCTTACTGTAACCAGTTGATGTGCTAGTCGTTGTATCTGCGGTACTTGCAGATAAATCAGACTGTGTAAAGTTAAAATAAGACTGCGGTAAACCATACCCCCATAATTTGTTCTTGTCAATACTTACGCTACCATTCTTAAGGTCTGTTTGTAACTTTGTGTACCCATTGTAGATATCATTATACGCTTTAGGGAAATTCAGTAAGTAATTTACAGCATAAGACCCTTCAGAGTAATAATCAACCCTACTTGTATTGATATCAGTTGTTTTCTCAAGTGTATTGTTCATGAAGCCACGTCTTATAGCCTGGACACTTGACAACTCATGATAATCTTTGTTATACAAAGAATTATACTGTGAATCCGCTTCATAATTCACATATACCATGTAGTTAAATGGCACACCGGAACTATACTTAATCTTCTTAAGGTTTGTTCCTGCCTTATTCCACTGATAACCTACCTGTAACTTATAATCGCCGTCTGCTGTGTTTACAACACCGCCTCCGTTATAATGCGAGTACAAGTGATATGACTTCAATGAATATGTTGTAATATTCATGTAATCTCTATATAAATACAATGCCTCTGGAGAATTAAGATACTCTTCACCGGAGTATGATGTACCCCCAATGGAAAGCATGTTGTTCAGGAATGTCTGACCTGCTGACTCAGCATTACCTACATCTTCTTCAGTTTCCTGAATAAATGTTGCCATGTAATTATCCTTCTTAGGTGACATCCATTTTAACTTAACAGAAGCAAAGTTATTATCAGTCTGTTCCTCTGCATTTTCCGATGGTTCCTTGTCACCCGGCGTAGCATACTTACCAGATAAAACATACTGCTTATACTGGTCTGCACTACCACTTGTAGCAGTATATAATTCTTGTAAGTAAGACTGATGTTGTACCAACGCCCAATAGGTGAACTTAGTACCATAAATAGCATCACACGCTTGATTTACGATACCTACTGCTGCATTTATGGCGACTGGCGGTAAAAATGCTAACAAGGCAAACATAAACATACCTACCAATGCCCTCTGAGTAGTCAGTGAACCGACTATCACATAACAACATAATATCACAGCAATTATGATTATCAGGTAAACTATAATTGAATTATAATTTTCCAATAACCAGTTTGTCCAACTCATATCTTCTAATGCAGGAAGTGTAGTATAACCAGTAAATCCGATATACCTTGTCATACCTGTAGATGTATTAGAAGATGTTGCACCAACCATATCCTCATGCCAACCTAACAGGAAAGCACTTATCTTATTCTTAGCCCAAACTGAGAAGTAATGCATACCCTCGGCAGGGTGAAGAATATAATAAACCATAGACATAATCTCAGACTGTAAGCCATCATCATCGTCTCCTAAGTCTTCAGCAATAGAATCCCAATCAATTTCATTATCCTGAGCAACTGGAAAAATGTCGCCATTAAATACCATGTCTACTTTATGCTTATCCGCATCAAATGTCTGACCAGAGTCTGCCGCTCCATCGAGATAATTTGAGTAAGCATACACATAAGTGGTGTAAATCCTATCAGAAACCGTAGCATCAAGTGAAGTCATCATCTCACCGGTAGATACCCCCACTTGCTTGAATGAACCAACAGTTGTGAATAATGACTTAAAATCTGGGGATACCAGTTTATTACCTTCACCTTCTATAAGGTTTCCGGTAATAACATGACCCTCCCAGTCTTGGTCTTCACCATCAAACTCATTTACATCGTCATAGCCAACAACTGTAGTAAACGCCATAACACCTTCGTCTACAGTCTTAATCATCTTTACATTATCTGGAGCCTTAACACCGTCTGGAACATCCACTGCATATTTCCTTAAGCAAGGAAAATCTGGATAATCCCAAGAACCCTCTGTCTTTAACTGGTTCTGCTCATTAAAGGTTACAAGTGTATCGGTTTCACCACTATAACTCGAATCCTCCGTAGCACTAACATACTTGCTATCAGCCATTCCCATACCACGGGCATACATCTTAAGTATTATATTGTTCTTTCCCCAACCATCACCTGCAACTGCATCAAACTTTGTGTCCGACTCACCTCTAAAAGTTGTCCACCTCAAATTATTAAATAATGTACCCTTAGACGCCACAGTAAAAAACTGATAACGAGATTCATGATATTCCTCATCAAATGAACCTTTATCGCTGTTTAACCTTGTAACATTACCATTTAATATCTCCTGAATACCAAATGAACTTACAAGATTCATTCTTCCTCCATCATTACCCCCAACTATCTTGAATGTATAAGGGTTAACACATGCAGGAAGAATAACAACTCGTTCAACGCCAGTATCCATAATGATGTTACCAACCCAGTCTACATATAACTGAGCACCCATCGCAGTTACAGCAAAGAAATCTTCATCACTTGATATACTCTCAGCTTGATTTCTTGTAACATTACTAAATCCACCACCAATTCCATCTTCATACTTTAATGAATCATTGGTAAACCCATATGCCGCTCTCACATGCTTTGACGATGCAAAAACCGTACTATCAGACTCCTTACCATCTGCATAATACTTATAATCTTTCTCAATCCCATATGCAAGCATACTCAAAAAAGAAGCATATGTTAATCTGTATGTATCACCTTCCAGTGTAGTTCCATCTGGTAATGTTTGAAGTCTTTCTAACACTTTAGCAGGTTTTATACTTTTAACTTTATCCTTTTTTTCACCATCAGCATATGGAGCAGGATTATAACCAAGCATATTGCCATCAGCAGTATAATCAACATTCGAACCGTTAGATAACATACCAGTAACAATACCCGGAGTAAAGCTTCTATCAGTCTCATACTTTAACATCTCAGTCTTTGTAGCATGGAACACAAGAGGTTTAGCCGTAGATAAAGACGCTTGATATGTGTACCCAACTAACATCTTAGCCGTCTTTTCCTCAAAACCAGAATCCTTAAGTGCTTTTATCATTAAATCCTTTGTATTGTTCTCCTTACTTGATGAAGAACCTGAATCCTCATCTTCTTCATCTCCAGAGTCCGAACTTACATCTTCACCGTCTAACACTGTACTGAAAGGCAGATAATAGTTCGATAAGTACAAAGCAATAATTCTCAATGTCTGTGTATCAATAGCCTCCTCATCTAAGTCTGTTAAGGACGCTTCATGTTTCATGGCAATATATGTCTTTCTTAACTTGTTAGAGTCTGCCGCATAGACGGGAGTGACACAAGTCTGAGCAAGCGTTACACACGCTAATACCCCCACTACTATCCGTTTGAAGTATTTCTTAAATATTTTCAACTTGTATCACCTCCTACCCTAAGAAACCTTGGAACATATCTATTACCATTGCAATTAAATCATAAATCTTACCACTTACAAGATATAACAAGCAAATACCAATAGCAATAAACTGCTTTGTCTTTGACTTGAAGTATACCCCCACTGGTTCTCGGTAGTTGGAGCCAATAGACTGTTCCGCTACCCTTATTGCGTTCCATGCCTCCGGCGATACAAACCGTGGCTTGGCAGACGCATTTTCATTACTCAAACCGTTCTGAACAAACGGTATAACGATATATGCTAAGTCAACTACAATAGTCAACCCTAATATGATAAATATCAATAAGGTAAAAACACCTAAAATCCAACCAAGTACCCCAGTGAAAGGTCTGAAAGAACTATATGCACTCGCAAAGTCCGCCCTAACATCACCTGATAACTGCCTTACCAAATTAGAAGTAGACTTATCACTATTTGATACGAAGTTATAAATCTTAGACTTACTAATTTGAGACAACTGGCTATTGTCTATACCAGTCAAGATAATTTCCATTACCTCCTGTTTTTCAAGCTGTTCCAGTCTATTATAAGTACTCACATTGAACTCAACATTCTCAATCATCTGCCCATTCGTATTCGGAGAATTTGTGTCTCTCGAAGCCTTGAGCATCTGTGTACTTGGGTCGGTTATACCAGTATCTCGGCTGTTCTCATATATTAACTCATTTATATCTTTACAGGTGTCCTCTATCAGAGAGACCTCCGTCTGAGTTAATGTACTCAGCGTAACCGTTGGATTTGACGCACAATCTACACAAATAGAAAAGAGCAGTAGCATCAAGGCTACTGCTCCTAACCATGTGTAGATAATATGTTTCTTAATAACACCCATACTATCTAACACACCTTTCTTTTAAGCCTTGCTCGTTATGTTCCTAAGAATCCGCTTACGAGGTCGATAACCCACGCAACCAGTGACCAGATATGACCACCTACGAGGTAAAGCAGACAGATACCAAGTACCAACAAAGCTTTCCATCTCAATTTGAAATACTGACCGATAGCCAACTTGTTACTTGAACCGTTCTGACCACCGCCTCCGCCACCGCCTTCAGCGGTCTGGATAGCACTTTTAGCCTCAGCAGAAATAACCTTAGCCATACCTTTAGCTGCTCCTTGGGGTCCACCGCCATCAGTATCACCATCAAGCATCATTCTGAACGTAGGAATTACGATATATGCAATATCCAGAGCCATTGTCAGACCAAGCAGAGCCATCATCAGCATACAAACAATACCGATTGCAGTTGAAATAACTGGCATGAAAGGTGTTAAAATTCTGTCTGCAGATGCATAGTCAGCCTTAACATCTTCCATAAGAGCCGCCATCATCTGGCTACCTGCACCAGAAATGTTCTGCAACTCCTGAGTTAAATCAGAAACTGTTTCACTGGTAATTATTTCTCCACCAGTTCCATCGTATTCTGAGTAGTATGCCTCCCACTCATAAGCGATTGAAATGAAGTCCTTTAAGAACTCCTGCTTTGCTCCTGCTGTCAACTGATTATACTTCGTCTCATTGATGATATTGGACGAATCAGTAGGAACCGAAACATCAGTATACAGATAATAGTCTCCACCGCTTCTCTTGTACTGCTTTTTGATAAGGTCATCATGACCATCAACATTCGTCACAGGAAATTCAGCAGACTTACAATACTGTTTTAATGTATCATAAGATGTAGCGAATGATGTGAACGCTGTAGCAAAAATCGAGATAACGGTTGCAACTACCAGAAGCAAGGCAATCAAGGCATGACTGTTTACTTTTTGTCTTGTCTTCATTACACAACTCCTCCTAATTGAAAGTTATCTGATAAGGAAACAAGCTACCTAAGCCAAATATGTTCCACAGCAAATACAACATCGCTAGGACATTTAAAACCTTCAATAACTTGTTTACCCAGTTTTCCCAAGAACCTGATGTAGAAAAACAGTGCCAATGCGGTACAATACCTATCTTACACTTAAACTGCCTTATTCTAGGATTGGCTGTTCTTGCAAGTTTGCATATACCTAACAATACAACACTGACAATTCCGTCCGTAGTAAGCATATCAAGGATAAAATGTGCAATCATCCCTAAACATACCCCCATTACTACGATTCTCAGGAGTAGTGCGTCTACTGCACCCAGTCCAAAACTGTTATTCAATACCGCCATCAACAATACGAACATCAGAATCAGAGTTAAATCTGAGTGAGTTTGCCAACTTCTGTGCGATGCATTAAATGTCTTGGCTAATTTATATAAACCACTCTTAGTGTCCCCTGTTTTCTCAAGGGCTTTCTGAAGTGGTGCAGTAGCATGTAGTATCTTATTCACCACATAACTCGGTGGGTCTTTCATAGGAGAACTCATCCAATGATGGTCTAAGTCACTCGCTACGCTACCCCACATACAAAAAGGATACATCATTAACCACTGTAAACCTTCATTCACATTAGCTAACAGTAAACCATTCTCTTTTAGTAAAGCGAAACCTACAACGGAGCAAAGAAAACCTCCGGCTCTATGCGTTTTTCCAGTCAACTTATTCCTGCCCCCTTCACTTTACGTTTAAATATCTTGTTAGTGTAAACTCGTGCATGATTACCATAATCCTCAAGATATTCCTGCAAACTTTGTGATATCGAGGAATGAACCCTCGTAACAATACCCCCTTCTCGTAAGGGTTGGATTGTACAAAGCCCATACACATTTGCAGACTTACCTGCGTATATGTCATCTTTAATTGTATCAAGATAACCCTGAACCACCTGAAATACAGTATATTGAGGTAATGCATACATATCCGCTATTTGTTTACATCGGTAAGCCAATGTCGTCTTATAGTCGAATACTTCATAATCCGGTACTATAATAGCAATACCACACAAATTTACCCTATGTCCACGACTTAATTCTTCCTTACAATATGTAAGATATGCCTTAACTATTCTATCGACTAAGGCTATCTCTATATTCAGACTATTAGCAATAGTGTATACCCTCGTCACTAAAGCCGTTCTTCCTAACAAACTATCACCACCTTATTAAGTTATAACAGGTTCATCTCTTTCGGTTTTATCTGAAAGATAGTTTCTGAAACCTGCTCAAAATCATACTTCTCAAGAAACATAGGTTCCTCAAGTATAGAAATAACATAAGGTAATGCACTAGGAAGTGCCTCAAACTGAAGTATACTCGTTCCATCTGCAAGTTTCTCATCACATAAGGACTCTAAAGTAGACCTTATCCTATTCTTCTCAAGGTGTTCCGTAGAAGTATTGTCTGTTTTTCGCATCGTTTGAAACAATGCATTAATGACTTTTAACCCTGCCATCAGCCACAACTCCTATATCCGCAAAAAAGCTAATTTAATTTCGTGAACTGCTCATAATACAAGTACCTTCCCAATCATTAACCTAACTCAACAAGCATAAAAATAAGAGGTTCCATATAAGGAACCTCATTACTTTTTCAGTTAAATCTGAACATTTGAAATGCCGTCAGTAAAAAGACTGATAATCTTATAAAGCAGGTCTGCCAAGTTCAAACCACAATCTAACAGGAGAGAACTCATAAGAATCGTAGTCGTAATGGCAAACACAATCAGGAAAAATGCTCTCTTCTTCAGATAAGACATAACTGAGGACTTACCCCCTGATTGCTGTTGCTGAGCACCCATGACGTTCATACCACCGTATCCGCCCATGCCCATGCCTCCCATGGCACCGGCTTGACCTCCATCGGCTACACCTGCTTCTTGAAGGGCTTGTACTGCCTCATCAGACACCCATCTGTGACCACCGCCACCACCTTGGTTGCCTTGCATACCCATGCCCATTCCGCCTCTCATACCCATTCCACCTTGCATTCCGCCCTGAGCTACCTCAGGATTAAGGAACTTCCTTACAAACGGAACAGAGATGTAAAGAATATCAAGGGCTGTAACAAGGAAAATCAGTGCTGTAGTAATGGCGATAATGAAACCTGTCAGAACGCCAATGATATCAGCTAATGGACTCGCCAACTGATTTGCCTTCTCCATCGACTCTTGGTCGACTGCATTGTACCCCCTCATGACGTCCTGTATGGAATTATATGCTTCATCAGTCTCACTTGTACCAGCTTCTGAACCCTGTTCCTGTTGAACTTGTGCGTTATTTATAGTATCAAGGTCTGTACAGAAAGCTGTTGTACTGAACATCAGCATTACCATCATGAGAAAGGCAAGTGTAAACTTAGCAATGTTTCTTGTGCTACTCATACCTACACATACTCCTTTCTTTGCAGATTTCTAAGAGTATGTATAGCTTGCTTATGGACTTACCAATCTGAACTTACCCCCGAAGATATTCTGGTTACTTCATGTCACTTGGCGTATCAAGCAAAACTCCGCCCATATTTATAATATCCTCAAAAGACATTTCCTTCATCAGATTATCAACATTATTAACTCCCTGCTGATACTCTTCTGAACGCTTTTGCTGAGTAACTTTACCTGCATTAGCTACCTCAACCGCACATTCACCCTCTATTTCTGGTATCGCAGGAGTATCCTCTTCAGACTTAGACGGCAATACCAAACCAGTATACCCTAAAGTAAGTAAATCAAGTTCTATATTGTTCATATCAACATTTAAAATACGTGTCATGAGTATACTAAGTTCTTCGACTGACATCTCACTGAACAATTCACGGTATACTTTAAGTTCATTATCAGCAACTCCGTCTACTGACAAACCATTAATTATGTATATGCCTCGTGTCAAAAAACCTCTTAACTCACTTAAGAACAATGGTAATTCCATTTTAGCCTTCACCTGACATATACAAGTGACAAATCCAAAAATATCTCGTGTTTTTAGTGTACGGAAAAAGTTAATCATATAACTACTTGACACTTCTTCGAACACCTTTGTAACATGTTCATATCTTGCACTATTCTCTACCATAACTACCTTGCTCAGATTTTGCAAAGCAGTACGGATAGTCAACTCACTTCTATTTGCTACAAACTCTAACCCTTTTTCATCATACTCAACACCTTCTGATGTACATACATAACGTAAAAGACCAGACAAATCCTTCACGGTAGGCTTCTTAATCTTCAGCCTTAACTGACACCTGTTCTTAAGTGTTGGAAGTAACTTCTCAGGGTTTGTAGTACAAAACATGAACAAAACATTCTCAGGTGGCTCCTCAGTCACCTTAAGCAACCTGTTCTGCAAACCTATACTAGCCTGTTGAATCTCATCAAAGATAAAAACACGCCACTCATCGCCCATCGGTGGAACCTCGAGGTCTGCAAGTACTCCATCGATATCCCTCTTACCAGAACTGTCACCAATATCCACCTCGTGAACATTACCTAACATTCCAGTATCTCCAGTTAATATATAATCATCCATAGATTGACAGGTTGGACAGATATTGCAAGCACCTACCCCCTCATGCCTGTTTTCGCAGTTATACTCCTTAGCTATAATTCTCGCAAGTGTTGTTTTACCACATCCACTATCACCCTCAAGCAAAATTACCTGAACTCTTTTACCAGAATCCAACATCTTAGTTACTGTTTCCTTTACATCAGCCATACCTATGTAATGAGCCAAATCACGTGGTCGATACTTACGGTGATAACCTAAGTTCTCAGTGTCTACCATTTCTACCTCCTACTATAAAGTCATAACGATTTCACTAGATACACTAACGATTTATAATAACATCATAACAAATTTTCTATACTGTACTAACAACGTATTATAAGTCAAAACAATTTTATTCAAATATCACAACGATATGTCGCATATGATAAACGATTTATGATAAAACACTAACAATCATTTTTATACCGCCTTCAATTTGCAAAGATACATAAACGATAGTCACAAAACCCAAACTACCCCCTACTACTCGTTCCTACCATCCGGCTTAATAATGCCTCTACTTCTTCCTCACGGAAGATTCTCATACCCCCTGGAGTGCGGTCACATTTTATGTACCCTTTCTTAACCCAGTCACGAATTGTACCAGTGCTTACTCCACATTTCTCAGCTACTTCTCCTATTTTTAACATACAAATTTCCTCCAAATGTAATTTCTTTAGATAATATAGAAAAACTCCGGTACAGACTCATGTCCATATCAGAGTAAACTGCAATAAAAAAGTGCCACTCCCCGAAAGGAGTGACACCTTAGCCTCGGCATCGCCGTTCTGGTAATTACATACCGAACATTGCTCTGAAAGCTGCCGCTGTATTCTTTGTAGTCTCTGCTGCCTGTTTGCCTGCACCAGAACCTCTTCTTGTCATATTGCGTTTCTTGAACAGAACTGCGAACTGCTCACATCCATCGATAGTCTGGTAAGAACCGCCCTGACCATCAGCACCTGCTCCAACTTTCTCTGCAACCATAACCATGTTAGTTTTAATAGAACCTTCAGCAGTCGGTCTCTTCAGACACGGAGTAGGTTTCTCTTTGGTCTTGGAGAATACTACGGACAGGAATACGTTCTTGCCGTTTCCTTTGAACTCACCGCCGAACTCCGGCTTGGAAATCATCATTGCTGTCTCCATGATATTCAGGTATACTTCTTCACCTGCTTTTACCGCTCTTGTGGACGGAGCCTGTACATCAAAGATTGTTTTGCAGTCTTCTTTCAGCGGAGCAACCGGAACTTCCATATCTTCCAGAGGTTTAACGATATATCCGATAACCTGCTGGCTGTCCTTATACTCACCCTGGGATTTTCTGGACTGTTTCTTCGCCGGATTTCCGAGACAAGCGATAAACTCAACTGTTGCGGATTTGGAACCTTCCAGAGCTTTCTCATCATCACTCATCTGTGCTCTGATAGCCGCACCCTGAGACTGGAAAGCCTCCGTCTTCGGATTTGTTCCTTTCTTAGCTGAAACTACAGGAGCTGAAGGAGCTGTTTTCGGTGCAGGAGTAGCACCTGCGTTTTTCATTTTGTCTGACAAACTCATAAATTTGTACCTCCATATTTTTTAATATTTCTCTGGTGTATGTATAATTGATAAGTACACCATAGATGATTTTTTATTGTAACCGCTTTTCGATTACACTGTAAGTATACCAGATAACTTATAGGAAGTCAACACTTTTTCGCAAAGAATTTTAAAATTTTTTCAAGAAATTTTCATGGGGGCTTCCGTGAGCGTGACCACAGCCCTAAAAATGAGCCTGAGCCGGAAAACTCCCATGCACTATTTTTAACAAGAGCAAACGGTCGAACAGTGAAATACCTTCCAAAATTCGACAAATTTTCAAGCATACAAGGCTCTTCTCATATAGTAAAATAAACTTTTTATTTCACTAAAATCAATTCTCCAAAAATAGGAAAATTTCTCCTACCCCCTGTTATGCCACAACGATAAATAAAATACACAGACGATTTATGTAACATCATATACATCTTATATAGTAATAAAACTACACCGAAACGATTTTTACCATGAGTTACAACGACTACCCCCTAATACACAAGAAAGGCATTGATGTCTTGAACCAATGCCTTTCAAATTTATTTTGATATTGTATTGACGGAATAACAGGTATCAGATACAACTTGATATGATACTGATACGGTATCGCCTTCCTCAACACTACTATACACATTGTACCCACAGTAATAATTTACCAGTTTGGAAGATTCACCAATCTTAGCGTTTATCTGTACACAGTACACTACTTGACTGTTCTCAAGATATTTAATCTTGTTGTGAACCGTACCCTGTGTCTCATAAAGACTTCCAGAGTAATCAACCTGTGTATCCGCAGGTAACTCAATCATACCATCTGAGGACGGCGGTACAACTTCGTCATCTTCATCAGGTACAATAGTCTCAGGTTGCTGAGCCTCCTGCTCCTCCCAAGAATTTGTTTCATCTGTAGACTCTGATGTTTGAGTATCTTCACCAGTATCCTGTGAAGACTCACCGGTAGGTTGCTGTGTCTGTTCTACATTTTGTTGAGGTTGCTGTACGGCAGGAGATTTCTTAATAAACGATATTTTATCGAGTACCAAGAAAGTACCTGTCAGTATCAACAGGGCGACAGCTACAATGATTGCAATCGTCTTAGGTCCAAAACCACCGCTACTCCGACTATTATGATTAAACATCGCATCGTCCGGCATGTTTTCTTGACCATCATCAAAGGCATTAAAGGACTCATCTACACCTCCGAAGTCATCCTCAGAGGTGTTAGAACCCCAGTCCATATCATCACCAAAGATATCATCTACATCATTGTCATCGCCAAAATCGGCAAAGTTGCCATCATCTCCTCCGTCTTCCCAATTATCGAAGTCGTTATTTGCCACGGCAACTACCCCCTAACGGAAACCTTATTTCAGAGTCCCGATAACATCCACATCCACTGCTACCAGTTTCTCCGTATCAAACGGATTCAGGACGTACTCGTAATCTCCGGCGTCTGTCATCTTAACCAGTGCGAATACATTGATATCATCGAAGTTGTCACTTACATAGCCAACTCCGTCTCCGGCAGATTTCAGATACTTAGCCTGCTTGTGATAGGTCTCACGGATAATCTTGTTCGCATGTTTCTTTGTACGGATTTCAACGAGCTGGTCAACAACGTTGATACGCTTTTTCAGAATCTCCGGTGTAATAGCGATTGTCTGCATAACATCAACGAAAGCTTTTACTGCCTCCTCATTAATGAGCTGTGCATACTCACTTCCGGTAGCCATGATACCCAGTTCGGAAATTCCGAGAGCTTTATCAACATCAGCATTCAGGATAACAACATCGTTGTCAATGTAGGCAACTCTGCCGGCATCTACCCCCACGACAAACTTCACACGTTTTGCAATCTCATACTGGTCATAGATTTCTTCCAGTCTTGTATTCAGCTCTGCGATGTTTGTGCTTGCCTCCTCTGTATAGAAAGCATCAAACAGTACATCAACATACACCTGAGCCATTTTCTTCACCAGATCTTCATCCACATCGATATCACGCTGAAGTTTGAACTTTCTCTCTGCTTTCAGCTTGGAAGATACAGAAAGGTCGATAGACTTCAATTTACCCTCGCTTCTTGTGCCGATTCTTGTCAGGAAGCCCGGAAATGTCACGTTGTTGAAGAAAGCACCTCTCATGATAGCCTGCAGTCCTCTGTTCAGAACACTTACTTTCTCATATGCTGAATCAAGGTCTTCTGTCATGATAGCCTTAACCAGTTCCTTCTTCTCCCGTGCATACACCTCGATGCCGTCCATCACCAGTCCATACAGTCCGTTAGCAATCTCAGTAGTTTCCTGTCTAGTTCTCATTTTTGTTACCTCCATATAATTTGTTTTTGAGTTTTGTTCCACCGAAACTTATACCTTTGTTGACCAAACTGACAAAGGTATCGGCGTTTTTTTCGTGTTTACGCTGAACATATGCCGTCTTAGGGGTGTTCTTAGAGGTTGACACTTTCTTAGACTGAGGTTTGGCATCCTCATACATATAATCCTCGATAGACGGTGAATCGTCATCATCTTCGAATGAGTCGTCCATACCTCCAAGTTCATCATCGAAATCCTCATCCTCGTCTTCCAAAGAATCATCGTACTCTTCGTCATCTTCAAATGAATCGTCATACTCCTCATCATCTTCTAATGAGTCATCATACTCCTCATCATCTTCTAATGAATCATCGTACTCTTCATCGTCATCCTCCAACGAATCATCAAAGTCTTCATCTTCTTCAGTGTCAAATGAGTCATCGAAATCCTCTTCATCGTCCTCGAAAGAGTCATCAAAGTCTTCCTCTTCATCTTCAAATGAGTCATCGTAATCCTCGTCCTCTTCATCGAGAGACTCGTCATACTCTTCATCATCTTCTAATGAATCGTCATACTCCTCATCCTCTTCGAATGAATCATCATACTCTTCTTCCTCTTCCTCGAATGAATCATCGTATTCTTCATCATCCACTAACTCATCCTCAAATGAGTCATCCAAGTCTTCATCTAAGACTTCATCTTCCTCAGAGTCTAAATACTCCCCATCTTCTAAGGAATCATCGTAGATATCATCCTCTTCCTCGAACTCCTCAGTCTCTTCATCGAAACCTCCATCAAAGTCCTCTTCTTCGGAAGAAGAACCATCTACCCCCATAGCGTAACACTCATACACCGCTGATATATCGCCTGAGAAGTCTACAATACCAAAATCCCTATCAAATTCGTCTTCTCCTACTAACATAGGTTCCTCTGATACCTCATCCAACGAATCATCATACTCTTCATCTTCGTCAGGTTCATACGGTTCCTCGTCCTCAGTTTCGACTAAATCGTCAGAATCATCGTATTCTTCGTCCTCTTCGTCATCATCTGGTGTATCAAACTCGTATCCAGGGCTGCTTTTCCCATCCTCACCAAAAGACATAAAATCTGGAAACGAATTACTATAGTAGCTATCTTCCTCTGCTTCACCTAGCATAGTATTTTCACCACTAATAACACTATTTTCGCCTTTATCCTCCTGCAAGGAATCTCCAAAATCTAACCCGATTTTCTCCATAAATGACTCTATACTCGCAGATGAAAGGTCTAACTCACCTGCGTCATCTGGCTGTCGAGTCAGTGCCTCTAACTCCGCATACCAATCATCAAGATATTCTCGATAAATATTGGCACGAAGATAAGACATTGGCGTTTCAGTGTACTGACTCGGTATGAAACAGTTACCCCCACTTTGTTTGAACTTTTCATTCAAATAGAATAACTCTTCCATTACTGCTACCTGACTCGGTAGGTTATCCTCCTGTACATCGAACAGATATATGCCTCTGCGTTTTAAATCAGAGTTTACTGTTTTTATATAATCAAAGTAATGCGAAAACAATCAGATACTCACCACCTTTCTCAGTTAGCATAGAATACTTCTCCGTATCTTATGACATACTTATGATTGTTAGCATCTGTATATCGTATCTCTGTCCTATTAATCTCAGGTGTACCATTCTTCATCTGAAGAGCAAAAGTAAAACCTAAGAACTCTAACATGAAACTTGCATTACTACCTAACTTAAGGTTTTTACCCCCAAACTTGAGGTACATGCTCATAAAGTCCTTATAATTTGCACCTGATATTAACTTGTTTAATTCTCGAAGTACATCTACCAAACTCCTGTCGATACGAGACTCTACCTCGGCAGGCGGTTTTACCGGAGTAACATTTATTTCCATATCTTCCGAAACACCCTCATCCAAAAGGAAGATTTCAGAAGTTATAGACTTAGCATCTTCATCGTTTCTTGCAAAGAGTTCATATACCTTACGGTTTTCCTCTCCAAACACGTCTTTATAAGAAACTGATGTACGATATCTTATAGATAGCATAATGTCACCTCAATTTCTAAAGCATAATTAACAACCTATCTATTTATTCCAATCTTTAAGATTAGTTGAAGTAACTCACTAATTTATACCCCCAATACGCAAAAAGAGCCTGTTCATCAGGCTCTTATCTTTCGTGTTTTATACTAAATCAAATATCCAGTGTGCAATAGTTTAACTCAGCAAGAGTTGAAAAGTCATTGAAGCCATTACCCTTGCCTTTGACTGTTACCAGTTCTCCAATAGATAACTGGCTCGCATCATTCGCTTCATCTCCCTTGAAGAAGCAGTTCACATCACCGTCTAAAACAACGGATACGCCGTTATCTATGTAATTCATGCTCGTGATTGTACCTGTTGTCATGACTACCTCATCTTTGTAGTCTTCACGATTCTCTGATAAATCCTCTGTACTTATGACAAAATCAGGTTCTTTATCGGCAACACTTTCGTCTGCACCAAAACCTGCCCAAACAACAACACCAAAAGCGAGTACCATAAACACCTTCATTCTCTTGCTTAACATACCATATACCCTCGTTTCTTTTATTCTATGTAATTATTATACCATAAATCTTAAGTAATGTCAACAGTTTCTCAGAGATTTTTCATGTAACTTTCAAAATCTTTGTCTGCTCTGTACACAGAATAGAAGAAACTCGTTACGATAGCGGTAACTCCTAATACAAAGCCAACAACACCAATTATAATCTTAGTTTTATTTGACATATTCAACACCTCCAACTATAGAACAAAGTAAAGAGGTATAATAATTACATAAGATATACAAGGTCTTTAGATATGAACTCATACCCCCTATTCTGGTTTGCTTAATACTTTTACATCACAATCATCTAACTCAAGTGTTGTTGCCTCAGATACAACTGTACCTCGTAAAACAACTTTGGCATCTTCTAAGTCCATTCGAGAATCATTTATTGAGCTTACTCTGCAAATGATATTATCATTTATTATTAGCTTCTTTGCTATCAATGGATAGTCTTCACCCACCTGTGTTACAGTACCTCGTACCTCAATAACCTTACCTTCAAGTTCAGATTCATAATCGAAAGGTGATTCAAGGTACTCCTCCGGTACCTCATAGTTCTCAATGACTTTAACTGGTTTCTTACTCTCTTCCTCTACTGCCTTGCCTATATTGTGTGCCAAGATTCCACAGTATACCAAGATTCCACAGATAGCAAGACCTACAATGATAATCGCAAGATTTAATAGTATTCCACCGACTCTCTTCGACAACTAAACCTCTCCTCTCATTTACTTTTAGAACTACCCCCTATTGTGGCTCACTTAATACTTTCACATCACAGTCTTTTAGTTCCAAAATGCTACCCTCATTTACTACGATTCCTCTTACAACTACCTGAGCATTCTCAATGTCTTTACCACTAACGTTGCACTCTTCAACATCACATACAATGTTATCATTAACAGTGATACTTGAAACCTCTACGTCAACACTACTAAGCGAATTAACAACTAAACCTTTGCCCACCGCAGTAACAGTACCTGACACCTCAACTACTTTACCCTCAAGTTCAGACTCGTAATCAAAAGGTGACTCAATATACTCAGCAGGTGGTTCATATTCCTTAATAACTTTCACAGGATTTTTCATATCCGGCTCAATGTCTTGTAAGAAGAAAACGTCAGCCAGATAGAAAGCTAATATTGCAGAAGCAATAATTACAACACCAAGAATTATTCTTACTGCTATACAAGCTTTCTCGCTATCTTTATGAAGCCATCTGCAAATTGTCTTGCTCATATTCCTGCTTTCCAGTAGGAAAGTCAACACCGCAAAAGCAGAAACAAAAGCGACAGACAAATAAAGAAAACTACTCGACATATCTCATACCCCCTAGATACTTAATAAAATTATTATAATACCTAATATCTCACTTACTTAAAAATAAATCTTCCTGCAACGAACATTACAACAGAAGCCACAGTGCCGATACCCCCACAAACTCCGAGGACTCTTCTGTATAGTTCCTCTACTCGCTTCTGGTTTTTCTTGCCCTTGGATAACTCCATGCTAACAGGCTCCCTCGTAATAAATGCCATGATACTTCCAATCATAATGAATACGTTAATCATCATGTAAATAGAACTCATACGACAAACTCTCCTCTCATAAAATATTTTATACCTTAGCAGTCCAATCCAGTTTACAATCCTCTATATGCATGTCTTCACCACAAGCAGTAACTGTACCAGTAAGACTTATGACATCTCCTTCTTTAACCTCTGTTAAATTCTGACAAGGAAGAAAAGTGCAGATTATATTATCATTTAAAATGAGGATAAACTCACCCTCTACAGACGTAACTTCTGCATTAACCTCTACGAAGTCATTCAAGTGAGACTTATCCTCATAAGCCGTGATTGTGGCAACTGGCTGTTTCTCTTCCGGCTTATCTGACTCAGCAATTACTGAATCACCCCATTTCATAAATACCTGAATACTTATAATGCAGGTTACTGCTACAATCACAGCTACCACAAATAATATACTAATCCATCTTGATTCTTTCTTCATTAGTTCCTCCAATACTTACAAAATAAGTAAAACTGTCTTATTTTTCGGTCACACGAATATCACAATCGTTTAATTCAAGTACCGCTCCCTCGGAAGTGATATACCCCCTGATTGCTACTTCTTTACCAGTTATGTCTCCCTCTGTCATATGTGCTGGGATTACGTCACAGATGATATTGTCATTCACAGTAACCTCAACGTTTCCCCAACGTAAGTCGCCAACTAAAACAGGGTCATCTACACCTGTTACTTTGCCTTGTACCTCAACATATTCTCCAACTACATCTGATTCATAATCAAATGGAGACTCAAGATACTCGGTAGGTGTTTCGTATTCCTTTATTACTGCTACTGGGTCTTCAACGTTAATGATAGAAGCCTGTTCTGTTATCTCGTATGCTGAAAGAAACAACAAGCCAAAAACCATAATAAATCCAATAACTATGAAAACCTCATCTAGAAATTCCGTTATTCTCATATCTAAACCAATCCCTTGTATGCACTAATACTCTACTCCCTTGACAACTACCCCCTCAAGATTATTGAAGCCTGTAGATTTCATCTATCTGCCTTAGGTCTAAATTCTTATAATATTCATAAGATTCAGTAGCCTCAAGGTTACGAACCAGTACCAGATTCGCCTGTTTCACAACTGTTTTGTTCATATCTACCTCTCGAAGTAATATATCAATCTGACGAAGCACTTCCTGACGGTCTCCATGTACCAGATACTTTGCATTACACTCAGCAATCGCCTTATCTACATCAGCACCCTGTTTATCAATAAGATAACGGAGCCTTCTTAGGCGTACCCCCTCTGACTCGAATTTCATGTAGTTTTCCCCAAATACCTTTTTAATACAGTTCAGGTCGTTTGAACCGATTATCGTAGAGAACTTACCATTACGCTTTGTTATCAGAATCTTATAAACTCCAGTATTAAGCATATCAGAAAGTTCTTTCACTGTTTTTGGTTTCTCTACCGGAGTATACTCTGAACCGAACCTGTTCTTCATCTTCGAATACCCATCAACCTTAAACAGTTTAGGGTGTGCTTTCATTATATCCCAAAGGTCTTTAGGGTATAAAGCAGTAGTCATATCCATGAGATTCTGCCTTAAGTCATCCACGGGTGCGTTCTTACAAAGCAAATCCATTGCTTCTGCTGCTTTTGCCAGACGCACCTCAGACATTTTAGCGACTACCCCCTTGTAGTACTCAGGAACCATTGTGTAGTCCATGTTTACCTCTGACATATCAATGTCAGCAAGTGATATTGCCTTGACTTCATCTACATCCTCAAGATGAATATTTGTTACACCTGTCGTATACTTACTAGCACCTACACTAGGTACATAAAACCTTTGAGTATAAATATCAGGTATATAACTTACCAACTGGTTTGCTCTGCCCTCACCGTAGATAGAAGCCAATATCTGTTTGTTCAAAGTAACATCTCGTACCTTATCGCCCATTTTAATCCGCAAAATGTACTGTTGCAGAATATTGCGAAGCAACTCAACAGCCTTTTGATAGGCTGTAAACGGAATTATTATATGAGTATCAAGTGAAATAGCTGTTCTTGGAATAACAGGTTTAATCTGAAGTCTTCCATCAGCTATCTCCGTATCCAGACGTACAGATACTAACCTACCCCCTGTTGTACTCAACGATTTACGAATCCTATCAGACTCATATAAAGTCTTTTCATACTGAGGAAGTTCTACTGCAATAGGCTGATTCTTACCTTTTAAGATACCTTTCTGTGCGAGATTCTGAAGAACTGATACTGAGGTTGTATATAATGACATATTCCCTTTATCGATATCATACCCCCATACTACGTTACTCAGCATTACACCGTATGTTGCTATCTGCTCATATCGGAGCTGAAAATCTGATTCATCACACCAACCTTTAGCAACAAAGGCAATATAGGCTTCACTCGCAAATTTGTATGTCATCTCCTGATTTGCATTGAACATCTGGCGTAATGTCATAAGCAGACTGCAACTAGGCTTATCTATCTCAGACCGCATATACTCTATCTGAAGCTGTGCAAAGTTTTGTGACTGAACCTTACATATATGATTATTTGCCAACATACTCAATTCCCCTTACTCCATCAGCAGGAGTATTAACTCCAACTGTAAAACAAAGCATTGCAACACCATCAGGACTATATAATGCTCGGAATTTCATCCGCTTTCCTGCTGACTTAGACAGGAGTTCATATCTGTTACCCCCATGGTGTAAAACATCATAGTTTGCAAATATGTTCTCCTTATTCCTTCCGAAATTACACATTTCATGCGGTACAGTCACAGGTGAATTTACAAACTCAACTCCCTGTGACTGGAAATTGCGAATATCAGAAAGTGTAAACCATTCAAGTGTTCCATCATCCGTATCGTAAACTGCCGCTTGACTTCCTACAACCTTTGTAATATAGAACATAAACCACAACTCCTTCAATCTTAGAAATTGAAGTCAGCCACTCCCATGTTTGAACCACCTGCTGATACATTAACAGCAGGTCTTCCCGTATAAAATGGGAACCACTGAGGATTGCTCACCAAAAACATATGAAGTGAACGCCTGAAACTTGTAGTTAAAAGCATGTCTTTCTCAGAAACATACTTCTCAAGTTTCACAACATAACTTAATGGCTCGGCTGACTCCTCTACACTGTCATCCTTAGTCAGAGCAACATAGATATTACGCAATTCCTGCGGATATTTGTCTCTGACATAGTCAATACACTGACGGAAGTTGTCCACCACAGAATCGAGACTCACATTAATAAATGTTGTATCAATATCGTCTACTACCTCCGCCTTGAGTATTCTTGCAATATTCAGGCTTCTTGTTCCTGAATCATAAATACTTGCACCTAACTCCGGTAACTTAATATACCCCCTGTGAATTTTTGACGAAACGTGCATACCCCCTTGTTGCTCCGAGTCTATATCGATACCTGAGAGCATGTTTGCTATGAACTGGTTATCATCATAATATCTTCGAATGATATCCTGAGATAACGTAGTACACAACTCACGCTCTGTATGGTTATCCTTTAAGAATGTGAACTTAACGATACTTTCGTCCATCACTGTTTTAGCACCTGTTATCCATGCATTGAGCATATACAAAGGTACACATCTCATCTTACTCGTCGGGTGAAATGACCTCGGAACAGAAATACTGTTGCCTTTTGCGGAAGTATTCAACTTGACGTATCTTACAATGCTGTTCATCAGTTCACTGTGGTCATAGCTGATACGTCTTGAATACTTAGCCTGCATCTCAGCAGGTGTTAATCCCATCCAAGCCGCCATGATAGCCGGATTACGTGTTACAAGCATCTTATCGTAGGTAGGTGTGGCAACTCCATATTCTGTTTTCCACTTCTCTACCTCAACATAACAGATTGATGAACTCAACAGGAAATCAACAAACAGTGTATGCTTCATCTCATCTGTCATGTTTTTGTAAGCAACTGGTGATATACCGAAATCATCTTGCCGGCACATAGCAATATCCTCGATAAGTGTTTTCTTATCATCTTCCAGACCTGCGAAAGTAGCCAAATCAATGACTCCATGCTCAGCCTGATACTTATCAGAGCATAAACTGAAAGGTCTTAATGTCTTACCTAACTTGTAACACACCTTATTCATTGTTGCAGAAAATTCATTCGCAACAGCGAAGCTTTTTACCGCAAAACCCATACCGTATTTCTCGTGCATTTTATTTCTCCTTCGTTTATTAAAATGTTAGATAAACAAACTTTCTAATAACTTATGAACTTCTTTCTCATCTGATACTTTATGAGAGAACTTCTTAAGTTTTCTTTCATCATCGGAGATAACAAGACCATTCTTAATGAACAGCTTAGATACCCCCTGTATTCTTTCGATGTCCAAGCCCGCTTTTCTTACAATATCAGGCTCCACATCGTAGATACCTTCCTGATTTACAAAGCGAACTGCTACTAATTCTTCACCCTTATACAAGAGTTTTACAACTGAAGCAGAATTAGTACCTTCATCTTCTTCAGTCACAGGCTCGGCATCATCTTTCTCTGCCTCAACAGGTTCTTCCTGACCTACCCCCTGTGAAGCCTCCGGTTCATCCGATTCAGCAACAGGTTCTTCTACTTCAGATTCTCCATCGAAATCTGAGGTCTCTACTACGGTAGTAACACTCTCTGTCGGCTGATGTGACTGATAGAACAACTCGAAATCGTCAAGAGACTTGATATCAACATCACGTTTGCCGTCTCGAATTACAAGCATATCACCTATACTTCTAAGAGGATACTCAGTTCCGTCAATCACTAACTTATCCTCCTCGTTAAGGTAACTCTTGATGTGGTCATAGATAGAAATGGGTTCCCAAATCTTCTGACCAATAACTTCCTTAACGACTCCAACAAGTGTTCTTGCCTTTACTTTTACCCCCTTGGTTTTCATAATGCCGTAATTACCCTCCGTAAGAATCAAATCATCCTCGTCCTGACGAAGTACCAGAGATACATCTCCATCATCATAGTTCAAAACGCCATTCTCAATGTCGAAAATAGCGTTATCCCCGTCAGCAAGTTTCTCAAGCGAAAATACTTCCTTTATCCGCTTGCACTCTCTTCCTGACACATCAAAATCGGCTTCTTCGAATACGCTGTAGCCGCCTTCGTCATCGTACTCAACATAACATGCATGGTAGACAACCTCTGACTCCTCCGTAACACGTATTCCTCGTGACTCTGAACCTACCTCCTTGAATTTCACGGTGTATCCAGACACGATATTTCCAACAAAGTTTTCAAAAACAGTTCTTATGCCGAGTTCTTTCTCATAGGCATCTGCTACTTTCTTAGCCGTCGGTACGATAACGATATTGATGTGATAATACATATCAAATCGTTCCATGAGAGACTTAAGGGTTTTACTGCTCTGAACCTTACCATTCAGCATTGTGAATGTGTAAAGCTGTGTCTGAGCATTGAACATAATGATAATTCTGTAGGAGTTGAGTTTAACCTCAAACTCAGCAGAATCAGTGTCCAACTTCGTCTCGTTGTACTCATATCCCTTGTTTGTAAGCCATGTTGATATGCCTCTGTATGCATCATCCGTATGCACTAATTGTCTTTTCATTACCTGCCTCCTGTTAAATAGAGACAACATCGACATAATCCATTTCCTCTTTCACACCATACGGAACACCATCAATCTCTAAGTATGTGAAATTAGGTACTGATGGGTGACTGTAGCAACGTGCTTTCTTCTCATGGAAGTGTAAGTCAACGTCATGGTGTACATTATTCTTTCTCAAGCAAAAGCCGGACTTAAGGATACCCCCTGAGTGCGTGTGGTCAGCAATGATTTTACATACTGACGCTCTCTCCGTAGCTGTCGGGCGTGTAATACCATATCTCGCCAAGGAAATATCAATTACCTTATTAAGTAAGTCCGCATCTGCTGACTGGATACTCTTGATACCATACTCATCTGAAGTAGCAGTAGCCGTCTTCTTGAGTAGTAAGTCATGAGTCAGTCGATTTACTTTGTCTCTGTTATAGTTTATCTGTTGTTTAAAAAACATTACTCTTCTCCCTTCGATACAACTTTAGTCAGGCAAAAGCTGACTTCTCCTCTGGAAACCTGCCTCAAAGGTTCAAGAGCATAATCAGTATAGTAAAAGTAACCTTGAATACCAAGTTCTACCATACTCATGAACATCGGTAAAGGTATCGCTGACTTTCCAGACTTAATATCCATAAGCAAGTCCGTCATACTCCTATCCATGCCCTTATACTCTTTTACGTTATGACACAGACTTCCATCCCGTGATATCAAACTAACATTATATTTGTGCCAGTCCGTAAACTGACTAGCGTAAGCACCTGGTCTTAGCCAGTTAAACGATACCCCCATCGGATATTTTGATGAAAAGATACCAGTAAATATACCTGAACAAACAACCAGTATATATGAGAACTCCAATCTCGTTATAGGTCTGAATAACTCGCCACGTTCATACAGGTTATAGAACACTGAACCCTGACTCCGGCATACCCTATTGTAACCCTCATTGAAGTAATCATTGACATCTGAAATATTGTCTAATGACTTCTTACGGTTTTCATTGGAGTTTGCCCCTTTGTAGATTGCATTGATTGCATCTAATACCTCAGCAATCGTTATTGTACCTTCTCCGTTAAAGACAGATGTACCATTTTCATCTGACTGCGGAGAAATAATGCCTTTGATGATTGCAAAAGGTATTGTATCCAAATAAAATTCACTACCATCAATATCTGGAAGATTTGTCCTTGGATTCACATCAGGAAACATCTCCTTAACAACTGTAAGGTAGTTCTCGTTTGGAATACGCTTTTCGACATCACTAACCGTAATGTCTTTATCATGTAAACCGAGTTTCTCCCTACCAACCATTGCTATATAAGATGATTGAACATCACCTCTTAATATAACACTGATAGGTAAACCGAAAAACACAAAGGTTTTTTGAGGTCTTATACCCCCAAATGATTTCTCTACGCTATGCCGTATCATGTTACCACTCCCTACATCCTGCTCATGTAGTAAGAAGCCTTAGAGCGAAAATCCATGCCTTTTATCTGTGCTTTGATAGACTCAGTTAAAACCTGATATATCTTTTCACTCACAGGATACCTATGCAGACCTTTTTGAGGACTGATAAGGTAGGCACAAACTCCTGGACTTTTCTTACCGTTCCTAGTTTCAATATTGATGTCTTGAATAGGAATGTAGACTAACACTTGGCAATCTCCATTCTTCAGATTGTATCTTACGCTCGCTATATAGGTACAATCACCAAGTACAGCGTATGTTGCCCTGTTAGACCGGAGATATGCATCCATGCTTACCCCCAATTCTCTGACAGGTGTGAATCCGTCTGCTGTGTATGTTTTGAGTCTGGTAATTCTACCTTTAGCATCAATACCACAGGTAATGTTCGCCACACCATTAAACAACTTAAAAGATTCTTTAATACCTTTAACCGAATTGCAATCAACTCGTGCGTCAAACACATAACCTGTACTATGCTTAAACATTTGTATTTACACCTCCTATTTTTACTTTCACAGTAAGTTAATTTTATCTCTTGCGATATGAATAGCTTCTTCAGAACTATTCCGAAAGGCATCAACGTTTGAACTAGGATAGTTTCCAAGCATGATGTACTCAGTTTCACCACATCTTGCAAGAAATAGAGCCATCACGAGTTCCTGCGTTAATGGGTCTTTTACCTTTCTTGAGATATAAAATCTCATCTCATCGTCCGAATGAACATACTTGAGACGAAATACTTTTTCCTTATCCTGCTCATGAAAGTCATCATAAGGATAAGCATAAACAAGACCATAGTCAGTTAGGAACATTGGTATACCGTCTCCCGAATCATAGAAAACTCCCTGTATTCCTTCAAAAATATCAACAGTATCTATGTTGGCATACATACCAACATGAAGATTACGGTAATATGGTTTATAGTCTGACCGCTGAGGTCTTGTTCCCTGAAAGTAAATCTTATCTGTCGTTATGTAGAGTTCTTTCATACCTAACTCATGCATGTTCTTTCTTATACCTTCGATAACTGTACAATATACCTCAACAGATTTATTGTAAATATAGCTTTCAAAAGGTAACTGAACAGTAGAGGTCATAGCGTTCTCAGAAAAGTATGTACTATAATACTCCACCATGATATCACGCAATTTACCCCCGAAATCGCCGTCTAATGGTATATACCCCCTGAGAAGTGTGTCGGCAAGCAATTCTTCCTGCTCTCCCGTTACACCTGTGAGGAAGAAAGGTTTATCAGCTTTCTTGTACTCTCTTATAGTCTCATCAGATATACCAACTTCCTTACATATTGTGTACAATATTGCACCGCCAATACTGTACTCCCAGACATACTTGTTGCCATCTACAAGCAATGCCTCCGGAATAAGCGGATACTTTGTTCTGTCAATGATACCCTCGGAGACTACCACTTTTACAGTTAAGTAAGCAGTACCTTTTACCCTGAATGGAATCTCCTTTAAAAGTGTCTCGCACTTATACAGATTAGACCTTGCAATAATCAATTTTCTGTATTCATGAGCCACTTTTACAAACTCTTCGTTTTCAGAAGCAAACTCAGCATACAACAGAGTATTTTCGTTAAACTCTGTCCTACCAGTAAGAGGACTTCTCATCAAACGCAGTTCATCAGGATACTCCTGCTGAACTGCAATACGAAAATCGATATCATCAATAGAAAATGGACTTGAAGTAAACCCCAAGTCATACAACTTCTGCAATGCAAGACAGAACTCAACAGAATATTTATGCATTGCATTTTCAATGTTCTCTTTGTTAATGTGTTTCTTGCCAGAAACAGCCTTAGTCATCATAAACATGTACTTATATCTCCTAAATTGCAGTCTTGCGAATAAAGGAATATAATCTGAGTGTATGAAATACCGTCATCAATGCCTTTACACATAACACGGCGAATAAAACCTCCTCTCGAAATAAGATTCATGAGTGTATTAAGTGTACCCTCATACTCTACCATTTCTGACTCGGTATCAAATACCCCCACTCGAACTGTGCCTAAAGAGGTTAATATACTTACCGCCTTGAACGGTACGAAACCTGACATATCCTTCATGGACAGTGACTTAGATACATCATTACCGAACTTATCAAATTTGCGAATAGTATCACCATCTTTAATAGCAACAGAACCGTCAAAATTAAATGAGCAATAAATCATAGTTTATATTCCTTTCATACGTTAATAATATTATACCATAAAACTTTAGATTTGTCAATAGAATCTCAATACTTTACTTAAGGTTTCTACCTTTTTCTGCTCCACCCTTACCGTCTTCCATACCGAAGTCATCTGAATCAAACCCGTCATCCCATACATTTGTGTTCATGTCTTGCTTAGCCATATTCTGCTCCGGATTGTACCTAATGTAAGTATCAACCGTTGGTGGAAAGTTCTCATACGCCATATTCTCTCTGCCTCGAATACCCTCAAACAATGCACAGTCATTTGCATTAAAAAGATACCCCCGGCTGTTCCAATATCCAATGATTTTATTGATTTCCTCACTGTAATCAATATCCGTCTTGGTAGATATCACACGATAATTACGAGCTACTGTTGCTCTCGGTCTATACGGAATAACATACATATAAAGTGTATATCCGTTCTGAAGTGAGTAGCTACCCCCGAAGTAATATGACCGCAATTTTGTCAAACTCATTACAAGAGCAGTCTGAGCTAGCTTGTAGCAGTATGTTCTCGGTACAATATATACCCTCTTAATTGTTTTTGTACCATCAGGATTCTGCTTCTGAATACAATCCACGTATTCAAATGCCTCTTTAGACTTAAACTTAACTGGTACAGCAATATTCTCATCAGAAATTACTGCAACACACTCATGAGGTAGTGTTACTTCTTGAGTCTCATACCTTCCATCCTTTTTAATGTACTTACCCTGATAGTCAAATTTCCGGCGTACTAACTTACCATCTGACCAAAGAATAGCCTCAGTATCATTAAGACCTTTATAATACTCTTCGGTTATTCCACGGATAAGTACCATATCACGTTTGTTTATTTCACCTTCTACCCCCTGTGGTAAGTCAAGTTTAAACACGTCAAACAAAGGCGTATTTGCACGTCTCTGATTCATCATCTGGTTAAATTCTTTGACAAACATCTCTTCCAATGTCGGCATTTTTCATTAGACCTCCTTACTAAAAATAACTACCTGACTCATATAGTTATCTTGCAACAGTACACTACTTATTTTTAAAACCTTGAAATACTCAAAAAGGTTAGAGCGATACGTCATGTGCGAAAATAACTTTGAAAATTCAAAATAACTTCTGAATTTTAGGCATATAAGTCAGATACTAAATGCTGTGTTTACTTTGCATATTTTGAAACCTCACGAAAATGTGAAAAATTCATAGATTACACTTTTATGCCTCAGTTTCAAATATAATCTTACGCTTTAACTGTGACAATGTCAGTTCATCAACTTTTCTGAGGATTGCTCGACTCTCGGTTCTCCCATCAATGGGTACTAGCCAAAGTGTACCTGCCCTCCAGTGTGGTAAATCCAATATCGAAGCTTTAATATAATTGCTATACAATATCAGGCTGTAGATACCGTTTTCTAAGAGAAACATATCACCTTCATCTGTTATATGCAGGTAACGATTGTAACCGCAATCAAACAGATACGACCTCGATATGACTGAAGAGATACCCCCTACGTCCAAACAAAGTTCAAATACGTTTATTGTCTCATCTACCCTCAATTTTTTCTGAAGTTCCCAACATCTCATAAGCCTTAACGTATCTAAATCTATCAAGAAATCTTCATCATCCGTAAGAATGTGTCCCTTAGTATCTAAATCAACAGAGCCACCTTCTACATTGTAAACAGGACTCCTGCGATTCTTATCTTCAAAGCTTATGAATAAATGCTGTATGTTATCTGGGTGTCTCCTAAATATATACATCAAATACCCCCTATTGAAGCAAGACTGCACATTTCAAACCTGATAGACTTATTTGTTTCTCAGAGTTAGAATCATATAAATATGACTCTAACAAAGCAGGAATGATGTAATGTTTCGTATTTCTTAATGGCTTACAAAAGTCTGTGAGCATACGAATATTACCTCCGGTATTGACAATAAAACCATCAGTCGTTCCGTATAAACACTTACCATCTTTCCAGATGTAGTAGTCCGGCTGACCAGATACAAAGATAACCTTGTAGTCTCCTGCAAATTCAGTAACTAAAGTTTTTGTCGGCAATGTACCAAAGTTAATCACTACATCATCGGCAACTTTCCTGATATCTGCATTTAATACTTCTGATATTGTAACCTTTTTATGATAATCTTCTACCTGATACAAAACGCCTGATTTCAAATCAAGTATTGTATCATGATGATTTAAGAACTCTCTAATATCATAAGTATCTATCTCAGACTGTGCTATTCTAGTGTCATTAAACGAATCAACAAGCAACATAATTATACCTCATGCTTTAATCTATAGTTCCTAATACTTTTATCTGCATATCCCTTACCGCTACAATACTCCGACCAAGTAATCCTATAAACTCACATTTAATAGGCTCTTCATAGACAGGAATACCATTCTTAACTGAGTAAGTAAGCCTACCCCCTATTGAGTACTGACCATCTGGTAATACAAAATGTTTTCTTAACATACCACCATACTGTGTCTGCTGAATGTTTGGAAACATATCCCTGTTCTTATAATACATACTCAGAATATCCGTAGCCCATGCTCTTTCGATTATTCCATCATCTGTATCATAAACAAGATACTTAGTGTTTAAGTCCACAATCTTATCATGTGGAAGAGATACTAATAACATACCTTAATCCTCCTCTAAATAATACCCCCAATGGATTTCCGTTAATTATATACTGATATTGAAAAAAGGGAGAGCTTCCTCTCCCCCTTCTTTATAAATACTTGGTAGGTAAATTGATTCTTAAGGAAGCAATTACCTCCTGCAACTTGTGACCATCAAAGCCTTTGATGTCCACTGTTATCTTTGCAGGTCTACGCCGTACCTCCGGTGGTACATTCGTGTAAGCCATATTCAGATTGATTCCATTGTATACACGCCTTACGTGGTTAATGATATCATCATCAAGATACTCGGATAACACTTCACATATCCTTGTTAAAGCAGGTGGCTCTCCGTACTTTATCATGAGATTTTCCTTCGGTGTACTGGATATCAGTTCCAAAGGAACAGGTTCTTCAGTATCACGATAGCATATCACTTCAGTCGGTGCATCGTACCTGAATGTATCCTCAAAGTCTACACCGTCCTGAGTCATATCCCAAATGAGATTCTTGTACTTTGTTGGTGTAAACTTCGGATAGCCATCAATACCGTCTGACTTATCCCCACGAAGTAACTTAGTAAGAAGAACCGTGTTATATGGTACTACCAAATTCTTGTAGTTTGTCAGTGACTCCATGTACTCCTGATATGTATCCGGTGTCAACTGGAAATAGTGACGCTTTTCTATATCTTCTGATGTAGCATATGTAGTCTTCCTCGAAGAAAGAAATACAGACACCTGCTCATCAACAAGTGGTACTAAATCCGCATCACCTGTAATGATATCAATAGGCATATCCGGATATTGCTTCTTGGCAAGGTCAACTGCTGCTTTTATAAGGTCATCTGCTTCGTATCTGTTACCCTTTAAACAACAAATGCCTGCCTGATTCATCAACCTTGCAGTAATATCACAGCCTTCATAAAACAGATTATCTTCACCACGTCTTCCGCCTTTGTAAGACTTTGCATCGTTATCTTGCGTTTTAAACTGTGCAAAATAAGCGTTACGGCTGATATTACCTCCCTGACTATCAAAGCAAACTACAGTCGGATAATATCCGCCCTTAGACCATTCAAAGATACGCTTGATAACAAAACTCGGTATTGTCGTAGGAATAGTGACATACTCACCATTCATCATCACACTGGCAGTCAAAGCTGGCATACCCCCAAAAGCTGCCTTATAGCATAAGTGCATCACGTCAACAATAATTACACGCTTTGCCGACATAATATTTTCCTCCTAAAATGTATTTTTAGTATATAATAAATACTACTATTCATCTCATAATAAAAGAGGGCATATCCCTATGCCCTCTATAAATACCCCCAAGAATTACTCGGTGGTTTCAGTACCTTCTGTACCATCTGTAGTACCTTCACCTGAAGATGTTTCTCCCTCAGTACCATCTGTAGTACCTTCCGCAGAAGTACCAGAATCAAGACCATTCATCTGCTCTTCTAATTCAGCTTCTTCCTCGATTGTGGAGTTACCAGTAAATTCAGTGTATGCACTGTATGTAGGTACTTCTCCAGTTCCTGCAAGTACCTTAAAGAAAACAGGTTCATATTGCCGATTGAAAGACTTGCCCCAAGCAACGTATTTCTGCTCCAACTCCGTTGAGGTAGCCCAGTCATTAAAGATTACTGAATCTTTAGACTTAACTGTGACTCCTTCGTAGTTAAAGCCATACATTGTACCGGTTCTTCCTGTCTTACTTGCACTCTTATCACACAGCATCATTTCAGAATCAAAGGTAAAATACTTATCTTCAAGGTTGTATACCTCTACCTCATAGCAAATCAACTGCACTGGTGAGTTCGGGTCGAAACCTCTGTTCTTCTCTGAGAACGTAACTGCGTAATCGATAGCATCCTGACCTACCCAGTAACCTTTCAACGTTACCTTAATGTCATGATACTTACCGTCTGTTCCAAGTACCTTAGTGATAATCGGAGTACCTACCCCCGCAGGGTGTGCTACTGTACCATCACCCACACGAACATCACTAGGAACTTCACCATCATATACATTCTGAGCGTAGTAAGCACCTAAGTAACAGTAAGGAACAGCTTTCTCAGGTACATATTCGACAGGAACTTCACGGGTTTTCTCTACATCTTGAAGAATCGTTTTTGACGGCTGAATCCAGTCATTTCCATTCTCATCTTTTACAGAGTAGTAACGAACAAGTTTGTTACCATTCTCATCATACTGAAGTTCGTTCTTCTCATTGTAAACATACCAAGGTTCCCAAAGAGAAGTATTCTTATTAAATACGCCTCCATCTGCATCATAACGTTCCTTGAAGATTTTATACCACTCATCATACTCAGGATTGTGAACCTCTTCCTTTTCTGTATATTTCTCAGTAGTTACACCAGTAAATCCAGTCATGATTTTGTCGAACATATCACACATCTCATGATAGTCATCTGAAGCAAACAGAATGTTATCTAACTCCGTGTCATCGGAAACTTCACCCCCACTGATGGGTATCGAAACTTCTTTCGATACTGTCGGTATTTCATCAAGCTGAAGTATGTACTTAATCATCAGGTCAAAGCACTCATCTTGGTAGTCATAATCAGTATCTCTAATGTCTTCCATGATACTCATGTCATCGATTAAGTCTCTGTCCTTATCCATCTGCTCCGCTATCGCTTTGTAGTCTGGAAGTGTAATTATGACGTTTTCGCCATTATTCATATAGGACTCCATCATAATCGGATTACCTGACTTATCCGTCATGACCTTACCCCTTGTAGATAACTGCTCTACCTGTGGATATGAGAACTGAACCATCGAACATACCTTCTTTATGAAATTCTCACGAGTCTCATTCTTATTTGCATAACTCCATTCCTGTGCCAAATATGAATCACCATTTTCAGCACCGATGAAACTATCTACAGCCTCCGGCTCGTATGAATTGATTACCCCCTGCAAGTCATCGTATACTTTTCTACCTGATGTGGAGTAATCGTACTCCTGAGCTACAGGAACCATCATCTTATATGCAACAGCACCGCCTCCTGCAAGTGCTCCAACAATTACCAGAGCTACGATAATTTTCTTACCCTTTCCGCCTTTCTTCTTAGGCGGTTTTGTAGGTTTCTGCTTCTTACCACTCTGAACCTGCTGATTCGAATTTGGAACCTGACCCTGTTGCTGTGGCATCTGCTGTACCCTCTGCTGATTCTGCATAGCTTTTTTCTGTTGCGGTGTCATATTACGAATCTGACCAGCCCCATTTTGCTGTGCATTAGCCTTTCTTTGAGGTACTCTTGTCTGCTGATTCGGGTCTGGCAAAGCACCTGACTTCTTGCTCATCGACTGTGCCTGCTGTACATTTTTGTTGACTCCGTTATTTACGGTCATTGAAGCCGACTCTGTTCTACTACTCTCAGGCTGTTTATTCCTCATACTTTTTGGTATTTTTTTGCCTCCGCTATGTACATTGACTACTCCATCATTTGATGTCTGAACTGTCCTACCCTGTGCCTGTACATTCTGTTGATTCATGCTCGGAGCATTCATACCCCCACCTGAACCACTGGTACTACCTTCTGTTGAAGTAAAACTGAACTCCAACTGGTCTTCCTCCGAATTAACGGAAGATACTCCGTCCGAAGAATTAGCTTCCTCAGACGGAGTAGAGGGTATCATAGGCTCGAAGTCATCATCTCCACCCAATGAGTATTCATCATATTCATTACCCATATGAACGCCTCCTTTAATTTATTGCCTTTCTTATAACAAACTACCTAACAGGTCACCAATCGCTGACCTTGCATCAACCGCCTTCGGTGTACTCGGTTCCGGCTCAGGCTCTAATGCAGGTTCCTCTGTCTGGAACTCCATACCACCATCTTCATTATCTTCGAAGCTGAACTCTGGTGCCTCCGTAGTCATTTCCGGTTCTGCTGTCATTGAAACCTCAGCATCAGGCATCGTAGCATCCTCATCAGATACCCCCTGAGGTTGCTCCTCAGCACCTGTACCTCCCGGATAGTTTACATACTTCTTAAGATTCTTTACATCTGACTGCACTGTACTCATTGACTTGTTAAGTTTAATAAGCATATCCTTAACAAATTCAAAGTCAAACATATCAGATGTTTTTTCTTCTTTATCAGAATTTTTAGGCTTCTTAGCAAATAAATCGAGATTTGGTACAATAGTGCTGTCTCCAGTATCTGTTTCCTTCTCCTTCACGATACCACTTGCTACAGCCGTATCCATGTAATCCTCGAATGTACTCTTTGAATCAGAGAACAGATTTCCTGCATCCTGAGTCATAATATCAAGAATTGCAAGACTCTCACGTATTGAATCGTACTCTGTAGAGTAGTCTTTCTGTTCCGGTGGAGCATCATCTATGCCCTCACTCACGGATTCGAATATACCTTCCTCATCGTTCATGTAAGCTGTCAAAAGACGAACAACCAGAGGATTTAATTCCTTTGCCTCCTTCAGATGTGAGCAACGCTCATACACCTGTGGGTCATTTATCGTCAAACTAAGCTGTATTCGCATAACCTAACTCATACCCCCAATCCTTCGTTATCATGCAATATTCTTGCCTGATACGTTGTTGCCAGTTTCTGGTACATATTCTTGGATGCCACGTCATAGTGAACACAAGAGATTTCTGCCTTGTTTGAGTTTGGCAAACCTGCAAGGCAAAGAAGTACGGTACGAATATTAATCGGAGTTGCACGAACAACTACATGACTCTTCATAACTTCAGCAAAAGATTGAAACAATACCTTAGATACGATATTATTCAAAACTCCCACATTAATTATGATTAAGTCCACCGACTTCTGTAACTTACGCAGTTCTTCAAGTCTTGCTTGCCAGTCAACCGTTAATAAGTACAACGGATTGAAATATGCAAGTGCCGGAGAAATAACCTTAACATTACCGAAGCATGTATCAGAAGCAAAATTCGTTAATGGCTCCTGACCTTGTAACCAAGGTAACGGTGTCTTAATGCTTTTCAGTTTGAACTCAGAATCAATATAAGAATCTGTTACAAGTTCGATAATGATTGTTTTCCGTGACTTACCTGCCATGCAAGTATTCTTAAGTACCTTGTATATGTAAGTGTTACTTTCTGCACTACCCCCACCGACTACAATGCATTTCTCTAATGGACTTGACGGCATTGGGAGCTTTACATCTACCTTAAGCTTTGGTACTGCACAGTCTGCTATGTGAATAAAAATGTTTGAGTACAACTCATTAAGAACTTCGTCCTTATCCTGTACATCCGTTTCCAGTTCAGCACAACGCTGACGCATCTTCGTTATTTCTTCACGAAGCTTCAGTAATTCAGCAGAATCTGAAGCATCCTGATGTTTCTTGAGTTCCTGTACCTCTTCCTGCAAACTCAGAATCCTCATTCGCAGGTCAGCGGTCTTACCACTTTCATCCACACCACGTTTGAGCAGTTCAATTTCTGACTCAAGGTTCTTGATTTCTCGCTCTCTGTCAGACAACTGATTCTTAAGGTCTAACTGCTCTTTTACTGACTCAGACTCGATTGTTTCCTTTTCCTTAAGAAGAGTATCGTATTCTTTTGACTTAGCACTCAACTCATCATTCGCATGAATCAAGTCTTCCTGTACATTAGCCAGCTTCTTATTCAGTTCAGCAAAGCCATCAGTCTCACTTGATAAGGTACTTACACGTTCCTTCAGGTCTTTAATAACAGAATCACGTGTCTCCAACTCAGCAGTAAGTGAAGATACATTATCCTGAGACTTAATTAAACGGTCTGATACATCATTTAACTTCTTCTCAAGACCTTCGGAACGCTCACGCTCCAGTGAAAGACTGTTCTTAACCTCGTCTAACTCGTCAGCTACCCCCTGTGAAACATCTGCTTTACGCTGTAACTCAGATACCTTTTCTTGAGACTCTTTGAGCTGTTTTTCTAAAGATTCGGCTTCATCCAGTGCCATCTTCAGTTCATCAGCAGATTCTTTTACTTTTGCATCAAGACTTATACTTTTAGCCTCAGCATCAGTAGCACGCTTTGTCATCTCAGTCAACTGCTTATTTAAACCTTGTACCTGGTAGGTCAAAGACTCAACTTTGCTCTTATACTCAGTGAGCTGTCCTTCGATACCTGACTTCTCTTTTGCCTGATTCTCAAGTTGTGCTTGCAAATCTGTAATCTGCTTTGAAAGTGACTCAATCTGTTTTCTGTCACTTACGCTACCTCTTTCAGCGTTCTGAGTACGTTGTAACAGGACGTCATACTCATCACACTTACTCTCGAACTGAACATAAGTTTTCTTGTACTTATCGTCAAGTTCCGCAAGACGTCTCTGAGTATCCTCGTATAATTTCGGGAACTTATCAAGTTCAGATATACGCTGTCTCAAGCCTGCAATATCAGCATTAAGTTCTGCTTTCTTGCTCTCAGCCTGTCTAAGAAGTTCTCTTTGCTGTGCAAGTTCTTTTTCAGTGACAGCAAGTTTCTTGATAGCTTCTTCTGCCTTGGCAACCTTGCCAATCTGAGCATAAGATTCCGTTTCCATTTCACGAATCTTACTGTCTCTCTCTTTAAGCTGAGTATCAAGTTCCCTAATTCTGCCAACCAAACTGCTTGTATCGGAACTTCTTCCTTTTTCTTGCAACTGCTGAGTGAGTGACTTAACAAGTAACTGATTCTGCTCAAGTTCACGTTTAAGAGACTCAACCTCAACATTATCCGTATAGTTGGTAAATACCCCACCATAACCGAAGTCCATATCATCTCCGGCAACAGCACTAGATTCCACAACAGGTTCAAAGCTTGGAGCTGATGTAACTTCTGACTCAACATGACTTTCAACTGCCTGAGCAGGCTGTGTAGGTTCGATATCCATTTTACCAAACTTGGACTCTAAAAACAACTTAAGCCCTGCATCATCGGCATACTTATATACTTTAGGGAGTTTGAGAACATCTCCAGCTACCCCCTCGCATGTTTGATACAAGGCTTCATCGATAATTATCAATGCAACATCGGGTCTCTTTGCTTGCATTTTCATCTTAGTACGAATACCAGATGCTCGCAAAGGCTCAATCACTGCATCTGGCATAAATTTATCCAGATACAAGTGTATGAGCCTATCGCCTTCCGATGTAACATTGCCTACAAAAACTTTAGACAATGCAACAACCTACCTTTCTATTACATTGACTCAGCCAGAATACTAGCCCCTACCAGATTCAGCATCCTTGCTGACAGTTCAACGTTTTTTGTCTGTGAGTTGCCAGTATCATCTGTCGTTGTAACCGGAACTTTCGGCAACTCGATTAACTCCATGTTTGGAGATAATTTCTTGAGCAGTTCGATGATACTTGCACTCAGCGGAACAATATCCGGACAGCTTACGTCCGACATACTACCCCCACCGCATACAAGGACGTATCCGATAGACCTCATGCGGATATCTACTGTAGACAGATAATCTTGGAAGTCAGAGGTAATCTTCTGAGCAACGGTACGCTTTGCCTGATTTACGATATCCACGATTGAGATATCCTTTGCACCGTCTCTTACCTTACCCTTGATAACTCCCTCAATAATTGACTGCTCATCAAGGTCAATACCTCTCATACGGAGTTCCTTACGCACAAGGTTATGTACGTTGTTACCTCCCTGCTCTACTGTGTGCTTACTGTCCTGAATCAGCTTGTTCTTGCGGATAATCATGCAGTCTGTAGTACCTGCACCGATATCGAAAATCATGATTGTTTCATCCTTCAGATACTCATATCCCATTCTGAAAATCTGACCCTTATCATACACAACTGCTGCGTATGCACAGAAGCCTTCCGGCAGAATAGCCACATTGTCGATTTTGATTGACATTCTCATCTTCGGGAATACAGCATCGACATATGTGATTTCTTTGATAAGGTTTGTCATAGCCTCACGACCTGTATCGATATCTCCAGGCGGAAGAAGTGTAACAACAGTCCATGTAAGGTCAAGCTGGGATACATCTGACACTCTCTGCATATTCATAACCGCCTTGTAAGCGTACAGAAATGCCATCCTCAGACTGAGAACAGTTGCCTCCAAATTGTATTTTTTATCAAAAGCACTTGGCTTAATTGTGGACAATGCTCTCTCACGTTCCTGCAGTTCACCATTACAGAAGTTGCCGACAACTGACATACCATTCACATGGCTGTTGACATTCAGAATGGTAGAAGTTGCATCACTGTAATCTGAGGACACCTCATACCCTTCCTCGATAAAAGAGAAAACGTTTGACAGTTCAAACCGTCTTTCTCTATATCTTCCGGTGCTATCCTTCCCGAACAGAACCGTACACTTTGTACTTGAGTTTCCGAAGTCGACTACTAAAGTAGGTTTTCCCTGTATCATTTTGATACCTCCTATAAATTTTATTTAATTTATTCACATACTCATGACGATTATAGCAAAATCAAAACAATTCAAACAGCATCATAACACTTTCATGCAAAGCCATAACGACACAAGCAGAGAAAACACAAAAAATAATTAGGGGCTACCCCCTGACTGAACACATAATTCAGTTTTCATGCCTTATATACAGAGTCTCGCATAAAATCTCTTACTTTGATTCCGGAGTTTGTATTACTTCAAGTAAATCGTCATCTTTATCATGTCTTCTCTGAATGTTTTCAGCAAGTTCATTCAAATCAGACCTTACCAGATAAACAGTTGTTTCTTTCGGTTCAGATTTGTATCGACTCCATAAATCAACAGGTGTCTTTTTAATCTTACCATTCTCAACCGGAAGAAAACTGAATGGTCTACCATCATACTTAAAGTACAATGGAATACTCCGCAAGTCTGTATCAGACATCACGCAGACGCTTCGAATACCCCCATCTGTTTCAGACTTCGCTCTGTTCATAAGCTGTGTCGCAAGTTCAGAAATAAGCCTTTTACTAAACCTACACGTTCCTGCAAGCAGAATAACGATATCAGCATTTTCCGTACCTACTACCATATTTTTAAACATCTTAAAGTCCGTAAAGAAGATATCAGGGTACACGTCTACGCTGTTTAAGTAGTCCAAGCATTCAATCTCAGATAACACAAGTAACATTATCAATACCTCCTTTCATAGTTTCTAAGCACAAATAATGTACCATGAACTCATACTTTTACATAGAGTCCACTAAACTTTTTATGTATATATTATACCATAAAATACCAGAAAAGTCAATACTTTCTCATATAAAAAATAGAGGTATCTGCAACGATACCCCTATTCCTCGTATACTAACGTGAAATTGCACGATAGGTTGTGTACTGATACCAAATACCATCAGAGTTTTCTTTCATGTATCCAGTCTCAGGATTCCATACCTTAATGCCATAATGGGTTACATCACGCATTTCTTCACCTTTCAGATAGTCAAGCCACTGAAGAATTGCAGAATGATAAGGAATGTTTACCTTAATCCGTACTGTTACTCTCGCCAATACACGCTGACCTGGGTGAGAACCCTTTGTAGAATCATTGATTGTATCAGAGTTCTTAAGACCTTCAACAGTTTCCTCTAATGTTTCTCTCTGAGACTCAGAACCTTCAGACGCCTTACTTCCGATTACTCTTGTAATAACATCTGCATTGTTCTTATCGTAAAAGTCCACTGTCTTGTAGTCTACATCAATCTTAATACTATCAAGGTCATACTCAATATCACCATCATTGATATAATTTCCAGTGTCTGCGTGTTCTACAGCAATACCATCACCGTCTGGATAAACACTCGTCTCAAGACATCCAATACCCCCATCGAGAACCTTCTGCGTGTATTCTGTATCTGTAATTGTACCGTCAGTCTCGGCATACCCTTCAAATACAAGGCGATTGAACAATGCAGTCTGCTGTAAGTGCGACTTAAGCACAGGTTCAAATACCTTAATAGGTACATACGTTACTCCAAGCGAATAAGGTGTCAAATAATACTTTGAATAAGCATCGCTTGTACTTCCACGTCTTTTACCCACATGAGTTGCCTGAATGAAGTTATCATTAATCTTACTACTTGAAGTTGAGTTCAAAGCATCTAATTCGATACCCATATTTGTTAATGTCGGAACCTCAATATCGCTTACAGAAAAACGAGTTCCGTTCTTAACCTTAACTGCAGTACGCATCGTAATCTTTTTACCAACCTTATCATAATAACTCTTGATTGAATTATTTGCAGGTCTTGAAGTTTCAAGACTCAATGCTCGTACTGCATTGGCAGTTCTTTCATTAGTACTTGACCAACCTACGCTGTTATAAGCATTACCTGGCTCTTTTGCGTGAGATAACTTACCATTCGACTGAAATAACCAGTTGTAAATCTTACCATCAGACTTACTTGCCTCATAGGAATTATAAACTCTCTGTGTTTCAGGGAATTTACCCCCATTCTCCTCATGGTAACCTGCCATGATATATGTCATACCAGTTACCCAAGAATGGTTATCAGGATTATACCAACGAATCTTAGAAGCTGCTCTCGTCTTAACATCCTTGTTCAATGAACCTGACTGCGAATAAACCTTATCCGCGAACTTTTCCGTAAAGAACTCCTCAGAAGCCATCGAAGTGTCTATTGCTGTCTCAACAGAAGTCGAAATTGTGTTTTCCAACTGCTGAAGCCTCGTTGTTAAATCAAGATACTCCATAGTTATAGATACTATCAACATTAAGAAGATATTTACTATGATAACCCATAAAAGATTTATCCATTTCATGTAAATACCCCCTTACTAATCCGTAACTGACTGATACTTCAAGCAAGGAACTAAATAAGTATAAGTAAACTCAGTAGTCTTTTCTGCAATTGACGCATTGGTATTTGAGTTCTGGAAGTTGGCGGCAGAATAGGACGTACCAATAAAATCCCAAACTGGTTGCTTAACTTCTACCTTAGCCTGGATGTAAGCAACATCACCATAATCCAAAGGCTTACTCAAATCCGAACCAACAGTTACACCACTAATTGTCGGTGTACCTCCCTCTGGAGTCTGACCGTAGTTAAGTCTTACTGCGTGACCATCATCCTGTCTTACAATAAAACGGTTGATATTTGCATCTGTACCTGATAAAGAGGACTCATCAACTCGTGTAATTGTTCCATCCTCATTTGTTTTGTATCCACTGTTGAAACTGTCTGCCATATCATCAAACAACGTCATAAACATATTGTACTGCCCTTCAGGTAAATAGTTGTTCTCAGATACTACTTTTTGTAAGGATACACACATACTTTCCATTCTCTGATTCAGAGAGTAGGCTCGGTACAGATAAAACACTATATCAAATACAAAAACCATGACCATAGCAATAGCCAGAGCCTTAAATACCTGATATATCATCTTATATGGCATATACAAGCCTCCTTTCTGTTACTACTAATAAAATAGGCGGTAGGCTCACTGAATGAACCAACCGCCTACTCAGCCTTAGCAAGCCATTAAGCTGCCTTATTATCTTTCGATGTCGATATTGAAACCACCGTCGCTGTCCTCGTTGGTGTTATCCTGACCTTCGTCAGCAGTATGTCCACCATCCCACAGCGGAATCAGACCTTTGTCGGACTCACCGGAAATCTTAGCCCACTGCTGATTCACACCAGTTACCAGTGAGTTGTAAACCGTATGGAGAATACCTGTATCAGCGAAGAACAGTTCCCATACAAGGAAGATTGTTACCAGTACAGCCAGAACAAGGAATACTGTAAGAATCGTCTTTTTCATACCCGTCTCCTCCTTTCCTCAAAGATTTCTCATCCGACTAAACGCAAACTCAATAAGAACACGTTATCTCAAAGCCGGATATTGCCGAATACCTAGAATACGGCAAGAAATTGGTTTTCCAATTTCTGGAGAGAGTATATACATCTGCTCCTATTAAATAACACCTCATCAACTATAGTTGTCCTCATGATACCATTCTCCGCTACCCCCACTAAGTACTTCATATACATCCGTATCTGATAAATCTGTAGGAGTATTCTTGTATCCAACTGCTGATGTGACGTCATCTTCGATAGCCGAGCCGTCTGCATCCATCATAAAGTAATCTGACTGAACACCTAACTGTTGGTCAATCTCATCATTCTGATGAATCATTGGCAGATATGCATAGTTGTAAAAGTATGAGGAACAAGCATTTTGAATTGTGTCTGCGGCAACCCATAATGCACCTTTACCATTCCAAATACCACCTGCAATGGTTCCTATACCATCAGCATCACCTGGCATCTCAGTGTTTACTCTGTCATAATCATATATAAAAAGTACGTTATACAGCAGAGCCGCCAACATCGCAATCGCCAACGTATAGAATACTAACCATATAGCCTTTTGTACCATCACGAAACCTCCTTCCTGCAAAAATAACTGGTATCGACAAGATACATACTATATACTTGTCTCAACCAGTTATATTCAATCTCCGTTATTCAATTACATCTTAGAACGGCGTATTTGTAGGAATCTTTGAGTACCAACCAACTGCAACGAAAAAGAACAAAATCGCCCAAATAAGATAAATACTTCGCTGACCCTGTAAGAAAATCTTTTCAGAACGCTTCTCCATTGCATTCTTCTTACGTTCTACTAATTGCATCTTAAAAGTTAAAAGGTTATCTGCATTATCTACCCCCTGTAATGCCTGACTTGCCACATTACAGAAGTTGATAATTGTAGCCGAATTATACCTTTCTCGTAACTTAGGTACAGCCTGATGGTCTTCATACTGCGATAAGTTATTCAAAAGAAATCTCGACAACTTCAACATTGTGTTCCTTACCTGCGAATCCTGCTCACTCTGAATCGTGTCAATATATGACTCGATAACTGGCTGAAGTCTGGCTCGAGAACCCATCTTCAACTTAGAATACATCAGCAGATACAAGTTCAAGAAATTGTTATCGATAATGATGTCTTCATCCTGAATCTGCTGTTTTAATGAAGCAGGATAAGCCATAAACAGAAATATCCCGATAGCAGGAACTGCAAACAAAGGCTTAAAAATTACCCCCAATGGTATAAAGAACAGTGTAACAAGCAGGATAAATGCATACTTACCTCTGTACTCCTCTGGAGTATAAAATCTGTTTAATACCTTAGACCTTAATTCAAGTCTCTGAATGTAATATACATGGTCTTCGTATACATGTTGTGGCATCAGTATACCACGGAACATATTGGTCACAGAAGCAAAGAACTCAAGCTTTTTCTTCTCAGCTCTTCGCTTCTGATTTAATTTCTTCTCCTGCTGAATATGAGTTGCAACCTTTCTTGGCTGTGTCTTAAACTCAAATACACCAAATGACCGCAAAATTTGATACACTGCAAACAATGTAAGTAAAGCTATGATAGCATATGTTATATTCAACTTTACAGCACCTCCTTAAATAGTTCTTGACTTTATCGTAGTAATAAATGCCATAACTCCAAAGATAATGATACAGATAATTAGCAAACTGATATTACCTGCCGTTGTCTGTAACAAGAAGTGTCTGGAAAATGCATCAGTAGAAATAATGAATATAAAGTACACAAAAGTCATAAATGCTGATACAAGAAACGTAACCTTAAGTTCCATAAAACGTCTATCATTCTTTTCACGTAACTGGCGTCTCAGACGGTTCGTCTCAACAATATCTGTAAAGATATCCAACAAATCCTTCTCACCCATTGCTTCATAGTAGATAGCCTTTTCTGCGAAATCTTGGAATACATTACCCAACTGGTCAGCCAGAATGTACATTGCCTCATTAAACGTGTAACCACGGTCTTGAATATTTACAATGAACATCTTAAAGTCATCTCTGATACCTGGCGGAAAACTATTTGAATAAGTAATAATAGCGTTCTTAGTACCATTATGAATCTCGGGTACTAACAAGTCAATAGCATCCATTACTTCACTTTCACGTTTCTCAATACGTTCCGATACAACCACACGGGTCATTACTAACATACACACCCAAAGCACTAACCAAAACGTACTCGTAAAGAAAACATTGAAACCTAAAACTACCCCCAAGATAACTGCGAGTACCAATGAAGCAAATCCCCAGAAAATAAGATAACCTAAAGGGGTTACACCATCCTTCTTTAAGCCTATTGCAATCAACTGAGTATTAATCCAACGATAAACAATAGCTACAACACTATTCTTATGCTGATATACATACCTCTGTAACTCATGTTCATGTGACAGTGCATAAGTACCCAACTTCTTCTGGATAGTTGCTACTAGCCTTGAAAACTTGGTTTGCAACTGGTATGAGAAAAAATACACGGCAACTACAGCTACAACTGCACAGAAAGCCATGAATATCTCATGATTAATTCTTATCAAGAATATCACTCCTTCACTTTAAATAATGTGCATGGAATACTTCAAATGGCATCTGCATCGAACTTGAATATTCCACAGGTACTACACCATAAACTGCATCCACAACAAATGTTCTTCCGTCCTTAATGATTATTGGCATATTGCTTGTTAAATCTTTGTTGGCTACAGAACATCTGTCATGAAATGCGCCGTTAAACCAAATACCCATCCTGCGTGTACTTCCAATCGGAACTGCATAAGCAACACAATTATCACACATCACAGGAGCATTATATTTAACTGTATGAACGTAATCCTTAACTCGTAACTGTAAACTCAATCTTCCCTTAGTACCGCTAAGATTGCCAAACAAACTCGGATTCTTATTGTACAGAGCCTTGATAGACCTTCCTTTATCATTCTCAAGGCTCAAATCATCAGAATCCCATACCATGTAAGTCGACATCGGGCTTATCTTATCACCTTCTCGTGCTATTACATATAACATAGAATACCCCCATTAAAGGAACGAAGTTCCTGATACATCCTCAGTTTCTACAAGAGGTTTCTGGGCTTTCATCTTCGCTATCTGACTCGGAAGATTTGACTCACCAGGAATTGTTTCTAACTTCTTTGTATACTCAGCAATTTCTTCCTTGGAAATTCCGGTGGAGTAAAATTTTTCCGTCAGACGCTCAGAAATTGGGTTTACCTGCTCAAAATACCCATGAATCTTGAGAAGCTTACCAGTCTCAGGGTCTACATCGGTTTCTCCAGTAAGTCTAAACTGGAACAATACTCTTGTGATAGCACGTCCTCTTGCATCCAACTCACCAGTTAATTCCTCTATCGCCATTACTTTACGAGAACCATCACCTAACTTACGACAAGACACTACAATATCAAGAGAGTTTGCAAGTGAGGTCGCAAAGTCCTTAATACTACCACCGTTTGTAGCCAACTCAGTCGACATACGTGCAATAGCATCGGCTCCATCATAAGCATGAAGCGTAGTAAGAACTCGGTGTCCAGTTTTCAGTACACGGTCTACCTGAGCAAACTCAGCTGCTGTACGAACCTCACCAGGTACTACTACGTCTGGTGTATTACGCAAAACGTGAGCAATCATATTACTCATAGTAGGAGTTGTAGGGTCTGAAGATGACTCACTACCTAAGTCCTGTGCCTCCCAGTGAAGAGTATTCCTCATGTTAGCACCTGTTTCTGGAGAACGGTCATACAGCATAATCTCTGTCGGGTTCTGAATGAGCAACAAACGCAAACTTGGGTCAACTTCCCATGCAATCGCATTCAGAAGTGTGGTCTTACCTGAAGATGTAGGTCCGACACATACGAGACGAGTATCAGCACGACCAGTCAACCTCAAGAAATCTGACATTTCTGGAGTCATTGTTTCAAATGCCTCAAAGTCATCAAATGTAAGCATACTTGGTGCATACTTACGAATTGTAATGGTTGTAACAGGGAAATCATTACCAACCTTACTGTCTGGTGTAATAGTTGAACTATCTACACCAGAAAGACGGTAACCTTTATCCGCAGTACGTGTATTGATAAGAGGATTCGTCTTAGTCATACGTGGTGCAATATTGTTTGGTGAATAAATCATACGGTCAATAACCGCATGAAGTTCTTCATCAGATACAAACTGATAAGGCTTACCATTTTCATCCACGAAGAGTTCTGACCTACCCCCTCGTACTACATAAATGGTCTTGAAGTCATTAATCTGAATCTCCTGAATACTGTCGTCTTCTAGAGCTTTCTTCAATACGCCTGCACCGTTAATATCAATTCTCAAACGGTCAATGAGTTCCTCCTGCAAGAGGTCTCCATTCTCATCGATATACCCTTCAACCGCCTTCATGTTATCTTTAACATAATTTACGATTAACTGGTCGGTGAAGTCTGTCTTTTTCTTGTTATCCCACTCGTAGTAATCTTTCGGTGTCAGGTCAGAGAAAGCACGTCTACAACCTGCAATGTAGTTCTCATAAGTTACCTTCTCTGTCTCACTAAGAGCAGAGTTAAATCCATAACGTGCTTGGTCACGATAAAGTTTTCCTGCACTTATCATTTATTCTTCTTCCTCCTTCCAAAGAAACCACGTCTTGGTGCTTCCACAGGTTCCTCAGATGTACTTGTGAAATCAAGTTCGCCATCATTCAAACCGTCCTCAGAACCAGACTCAGCAGCTACCCCCTCAGTATCTTCGGAGAACAGGTCTACCTGTTGCTCTGAATCAGGTACATCTGTACTAAAGGAATCGTCTCCTCCAATACTTACAACACCACTTCCTTCGCTCTGTGTAATCTCAGCTGCTTTCTTGTTTTTCTTACCAGAACGAAGTAAATCAAGCGATAACGGGAATGAGCCAAGTTCCTCATTTCTCTCAACTGCTGCTTCAAGAGAACGTCTCGGAACGATTTCGCCATTCTTGAGTCCTTCTTTTTCAATACCCAAGATGTGTACTACAACATCAATAATCATAAGATTAAAGTCTTCGATAGTTGCATCAACAGCAGGATTCTTCCATAAAGGTGAACCTAAACCTGCAACACGGGCAATCTCATATGATAATGTGCAATGAGACAGGCGTTTGAACTTATACTCTTTGTAAAGTGCATCCAGATTACCCATCGTATCATCGCACGTTTTGTTCTCAATCACATAACGCATTTTGTCCATCGGGCAAGAAACAGTAACATTGTTTGCAATCGTAGCCTGCATCGAAGCAAGTGCCGGAATCGAATCTGACCAAACCTGAATAAGCTGTTGTGACTTCTGAAGCGATGTAATAGCCACATTGGTAGGTTCGTCACACACGTCAACCAAAATTACATCAAATTTCGGTTTCAGTACCTCAAGTGCAACTTCTACCATCTCCTCGGAGTCCAAAGTTGAAATCATATCCAAAATAGTACGGTTCTTACCAGCAAATGACAAGACAGACACCTGTCTATTTATTCCAGATATGTTCAACGGTGACTCCTTCGTGAACGGCATATCAAACCAATCAATACGCTGTGAAAGCGGTTTATTGCGATAATTGGTTTTCAGAAGTTCATCTTGAACAGGGTGAAGTACACTCGTGTCAAATACACACACTGACAGACCTAAGTCTGCCAGTGCTAAAGCTGTATTGGCAACGATTGTAGAACATCCAACACCCGGTATAACACCCTTAAAGGCATACACTTGATAGAACATGTTGTACTTAACATCTCTAGCAACTGACGCACCTGAAAAGGTTTTAAGCATACTGGTCAACACTTTTTTAGGGTCGACCATCTCAATATTTTGTGTCTTAGTTCTCATTATTGCCCTCCTGTATTATTTATTTACACCTCTAAGAGCCTCCTGAATCTCACCTAAGCTGTCAATGATTGCAGAAGAACCTTTTCTTGGAAGTAATGTAATCTGATACGTTGCAGACTGTTGCTGAACACGCATAAAGTGCTCAACCTCTTCCGCAGTAACCTCAAGAAGAATACTCTTAGGTTCAATAGAACTTAAGAATGTGGTATCTTCAAGCATCGCCGCCTGCTGTTCCTTACTCATAGAAATGTATTCATAGTAAATATCGAAAATAGATTCTCCACTACTATTTAACATATCAAGTACCTGAACTTCAGAGAACAGAGGTTCAATAACTTCAACATCTACCCCCTCTTCACCGGTTTCACCAGTCAACATGTATTCTTCCTCAGATGTAAGGTCATACTCTTTCTTGACGTACTTAGCACGAATATTCAAAGAATCACCAGGAACTACCATATCTCCAAAGTCCTCAGTTGTTTCCATCTGAATGTTCAGCAACTCGCCATCCATAGAGTACAGATAAGAGTTTTTACGAGTCTGGTCTTTCAGTGTTGCATCCCAGAACAGAACAGTACCCTCTCTCATATAGTAAGCTGCGTATCTCTGACCTGTAACAAGGTCTCTGTCAGCCCAACGTATAATCGTTGAACGTGTAGTTCCATCTGAGAACTTCAATGTACCGTACTGAGCAAACTCTTTGTAGTACATCTCATAAGGTTCAATCATAGATTCCGTAATCATAGCATTTGCACTGATAGGTGCATCACCTTTAATTCGGCAAACTGTGATAGTTTTCTTTGCCTCAGCCGTAGAAATGGCAGTTAAGATACAGATAATTACAACAACTGCCAGAGCAACAATAATACCTAAGAGCCTATTCCTCGCTTTCGCTCCTGCATTGGAGCTGAATGTTCTGTCTTTCGTATTAAGTTTCATGTATTACTCCTTTCACACCAAATATAAATTCATGTAGCCTTTTTCTAATATCGGCATAATTAAGCCATCTTCTACCCCCACACCAAAAGACTTGACCGTTTTACCATCAATGGTGTACTCTTGATACTTAATGATTTTTTCTCCATTCTCGTCCAAAATATACTTATAACTCGTACCATTAACTCGTTTATCAGGATTCCGTTTCTGTAAGTAATCATCGTTATCAAACTCCTCCATCTTATATGTGGTTTTTGATATCTTTACATTACTTCCAGTATACTTAATGTATGTTCGATACATATCACGTACATAACAGTTTTCATAGGCTATTTTACTACCCTTATCAAAGAGTGCAACAGAAAGATTAGATGCTTCTATTATCTTTCTCGTTTCAATATAACCCTTCTCAACCTCTGCTACTGTCTGTGCAATAGCCTTCCACGTATCTGCATTAGGATAAAAATTCGGTATACCAAAAGCACTGTCATGACCTTGAGCATTTACACCAATCTTATGAAAAGGTGTCTGATAGTCAAAGCCATCGCAAGCACCCCTAAAACTTGCCCGTAGGACTCTACCCCCTTTATAAGCGAAAGCTAGGGCTGATTTACCCTTATTCTTATACTTCATACATACAAGTCCGATAAAGTTAGTAATATCAACATCATACTTGGACGCATCCAATGCCAATATGTAAACTGACTTTAAATCTAATACCTCAGCATCTTCATACAACTGCTTAACAAGTACAGACTGTTTTTCCTTATAGTCTGTATAATCAGTTAAACCTTTACCAAGTATCAGGTCAATAGCAACTTTCGTCTTATTAAAACGAAGCATAGCATTAACAGTTGGAGAAAAAGTAAAGTCTACAAAAGACCTATCCATCTTCGGACATCCGAATCCAAAATCATTTCTCATGGTACATTGTAAAAGATACTCAATGTAACCCTCATTCGTAGAATAAAGTTTAGCAAGATACTTCCTTGCCTTCTTGTTTTCAATGGCTCTTGCGTCAGAAAGCAAAGTTATACCAATCATCGCATCTCTTTCAGTAGTGGCAAACTCAGGAGTCAGTTCTTTAAATACTTCATAAATGACACCTGCTCCACTATTATAACGGTCTTCATCTGGTTCAAATGGATATTGGTTATTCAGTACAACACCCTGAACATTACCAACACTATATTCTATAAAGTCTGACTCAACTTTATGGTGGTCTGTACTTACAATAGATACTCCACATTCTACTATATGCTGTAACTCAGCCCTTGTTATAGCAAAATCAGCAGAAACAACAAGATACCCACTTAATAACTCAGGTTCCAATAAAAAACCATGCATACGATTATCGTTAATGTAGTAAGTATAATCCTTACCAAGTTCATCGAAATACTCACACATGATTTTTAAAGATATTATACCATCAATATCAGCATCACCGTACAGAAGAATTTTCTTATCAGCTTTCAATCCTTCTTCAATAATGTGTCTTGCCTTTTCTATACCTACCACAGTTTCACCACCTTAATCAAACAGATTGTTTTAAACAACGAAAATACCCCCTTGAGTGCTTTTCAATACATAAGGTACATCAAGGTGAAACTGCCGTTGTTTTTCGCTTTTCTTGTAGGTAAGACTCATATTGCTCATCTGTGTAATACCGATACCCATAAGGCGACCTATGGTGAGGTTGTAATATCCCACGCTTATCATAATCTCTTAGCGTGCTTGTGCTTACTCCTATGAGTTTTGCAAACTCACCTATTTTATAGTACCTACACAACTTTCCTATCACCACCTTCTCATAAATTTTCACACAACAGTATTACCTGTGTATCAGACAATAATATAAGGTCTGCTAATGTAATAAAAATAAGGCAGTACCCGTTAGGATACTGCCCTGTTTATAATGCTGTATTTGAATTTAAAATGTGTCATCAATATATTCATCGTCCTCATCCATATATTCTTCATCTTCTGGAATGTCAAATTCCATACCTCGGTCAGATGAAACCGGAGAACTCCAAAGTGCATTCATGCGGTCAATGTCACTCTGACGTTTCTTGCGGATAATTTTATCCTCCGCCTCAGCGATAAAGCCCAAGGACATATCTATGTACTCATCCTTGTTACACTTGCATGTCCACTGCGTAAGACCGCCTTTTATACCCCCTGATACTGTGAACACATACTCAAAGTCCTGCGTATATCTGGACTGCAACTCGCTACCAAAATACTGTTTTGAGGACAGGAGTGTGTCTGAATCAATCCAATAGATACCCTCTAAGGCACTGGACTGATAATCTCCTATATCTCCGGCAACAGGAGTCACGACCTTACCGTCAAACATAACGTGAAGCATACCCTGTAAGAGTGTTACAATCATCTCGCCATCATCACAGAACATCACAGAAATCTTTGACTTGACATTGCCACTGACTCCGAAAGATTTGCAGATAAATGTCACGGCATCCTTGCTTAAGTCAACCTTTCCATCGATAGGATTCATAACCAGAGTGTCGTCTCCCTCCGTTACGAACTCAAACAGATTGCTCATAGCAAGATTCTCGCTTACCTTAATATTCTTATATCCATGTGACGCACTTCTTCTAAGAGTACGCTCTTCTCCACCAACTCCAAAATATGCTTTACTCATAACCAATTTCTCCTTTTGTGTTTCGTTTTATTTTATGAGTATATTATACCACTAAAACTCACATATGTCAATAGAATCTCATAAAAAAGTTGAAGTTTCTCATAGGGTTATTGCGAGCTGCAATCACAGAAAATCAACTCGGTAAATCAGCCTGAAGTATCACATCAATATTTTGGTTCATATAACCGTCTAATTTCTCAAGCATATCAACATCAGATAACTTGGGATCAAATACATCATCAACCAATATGCCTAATTTCTGCACCCTCAAAGCTGCAAGCAAGGCTTTCATCTGAAACTCAGAGTACACCGGATACCCATCGGTATCCCTGTAGAGCAACTGAGATATATCCAGACCCTCCTTAGAAGCTTGTATAAGAACTTTAATGGAGTCCAAAGAAAACTTAGGCGTAATGTGCTTTAATATCCCACTGTACTCCTTATTGGCAAAAATATACACCAACTTATCCTCAGTATAAACATTCTCCACACATGGACTAATATCTATACCTAAATCAAGACCTCTCATTAAAAGCCTTATGTACCTCTCTGAGAGATTATACCCGACAAACAGCCACATCGGATACTTACGTACCAAACCCTCACAGATTACCTTATATGTCTTTTCCGGCACATCTGTAAAGTCCACCTTTGAAATATCAGCACCTAACGATACAGCCTGAACAATATACTCAAACATTTCTGGACTTAATGTCAACTTAGACCCTCGAATATATCGCTCCAAACACTGCATATTAATGTGCTGTCTGTGGCATGTCCGTATCCAAGTAATCGTCTTACCAGTTATTCCCGGTATCAAATACTTAAAAGATACCCCCTCACGTACTGCAAGGCGATACTGACCCAACTTAAAGTTATCAGTACCACAAATATTTATAAATGCAAGGATATCTGTATTATCTAAGATAGCAAGACGAATCTCATCAAGCACATCTGGAGTACATACCTTAAATATCTGTTTATAGTTTCTTAAAGTTATTTCAGTTCCTTCAATGAACATTCGCTCCATGCCTCCTATTATACAATACTCGCTGAAAGTAAGTGAAGTTCTTTAATACTCTTTCACGCCTTTCATGGTAATCCTTCTCAGACAACTGCCCATTCATGTAATGATGTAATAACATCTCAAGTGTATACTCTGCTATCTTTACCTGTTCCCAATTATGTAAGAAAAAATGCAAGCATACTACACCGATAGGAATCAAAAAAACTACCATTTTGTACCCCCAACGTCTATCCATAAACACACAGCCAAAATGCCAACTCCAATGATAATCGACATACCCCCTATCACATGATTCGCCATGCTATAAATCTTAGAGTTATAAACAAAGCTATACTTCCTGCGAAAAGTAGGTGACTCCTTCTTTAAATATTCTTTCTCAAAGAAATCCAAGAAACTCTGACTCTCACTTTCCTTAAAAGCCTTGTTTAGACTCCTCATTCTGAGATTCAGGTATACCCCCATTGAAATGAGATATCCACTGATAAAGTATAGTAACCCCATAATACCTCCTTTACGCTAAATATGGTACTGGTATGTAAACCAGTACCTTATCTAGTCTTATTTACATCTGTGCATGAAGATTGATGTAAAGTCACCCTCTACAGTCTCAAGACAAGTTCTACATACTCCACTGAAAATATAGCGGTTGTTCTTGAAATCTACCACATGCACACCAATGACATTACCTATATTAATTGAGTCTCCGTCATTGTACATGTAATCTGGATAAACACGTTCTGGATTAAAGTTCGTAATAGGAACATTCTTAAGACTGCCGTCATCAAAAGCACATAAAATGTTCTTATTATCCACAGAAATCGAGAAACTCATTCCAAGTTTATTACTGTATTTTTTGTCTGTATCCAGTTTTGTAGCAACTTGTCCTGCCTCCAAGATATCAATATTGATATCAGTCATTTCCATACCTGTATCCACGGAAATAACATGACATCTATTTCCATCCTTATCCAGAATGTAAATCATTCCTCCGTCTTCCTGTGGATAACCCTTAATGAAATACAACATATCTTCATTGACAGGAAGAACCTTTCCTTTTTCAAAGTCCTCCTTAGACACATTATATCTGACAGACTTATCCTCAAACATTACTGCAAGGTTGTTATCATCATAACCTCCTACCTTAACAGCAGACATTCCACAAGACTGCATACGTCTTGTACCGTCCTTTACAGTACATTCCGGCGGAAGATACTCGGGTTTGATATCCTCATTTCTCCTATGCTGTTCCATTCCTTCTCGTGTTCCATAGAACAGTCTTCCATCAACACCACAGATACCCCCAAAGATTGCCTTGTTAATTGAATTATCCATATTGAGGAATATAGGATTGATGATATTACCAAAGCACCACACTCTCCTGTTACCAACGGTAGCACTCCGCATATTCATGCCCTGCTCAGATAAGTAACCGCCTTGAGCTGCATATAGACTACTCTTGACTATTTCTCCTCTTTCTGACTGAATCTTCAGGTCGGAATCACCTGTAGGAGAACCATCTTTGTTTGGTAATATAGTAAACTTAATACCTTGAATGTTTTTAAATGTTTCTCCGGCATGAGTTGCAATCTGGTCGCCAAAAGTACCTAACTCAATATCAGAATCTTTAATTTCGTTATATAATTTCTTATAACGGTATGACCATACCTGCCAGTTATTCCTTTCTCCTCTTAACACACGGTAGTACTCGCCACCGTTTGTATATCCTGAGTAACCGACACGGATAGATACCCCCTCGATTGACCTGAGCTGTTGAATATTATATGTCTCAATAACACGTCCGCTATCCGTTACAAAGATAACCTTACCCTCTGGACTAACATACTCAACAGTTCCAATAGTGCCTGACAGTGCTTTCATTCTTGCTCCGCACAGACTAATTGTACTTCTGAAGCCACACCCATTTTCCTCATAGTCATCTGTTATGTTTCTGTAAAGAAAATCCTTATACCATACATGACGCAGAATTTTCCGCTTGGAAGTTGAAGTCTTTCCCATCTTAAAGATGTTAAGGAATACTCCATTCTTCTCCAGACTTTCAACGTGCCATACAGAGTCATCTTTCATACGCACATGCATCTCAGGGATTACACTCTGAACATCGTTGTTTGTATAGTACAACAGGTTTACCATTTCTTTGCGGATAAACTTGCACTCCTTCAAGCCGTCAGTAAAATACACGGCATAAGCAGGATAATCTGCGGTAGACATATCTACCCTGCATTTACGACCATTTGCCATTCTCATTTCGTAACTAAGATTTCTCTTGCTCTTTGGGTCAGCCTCAAAGCAGACAGGCTCAGGAGCGACCACAGGCTTCGTCAAATTCGGCACATCTTTGTAGGCATACCCTGCCTGAGTTGTACCATCCGAAAACTTAACCTGTACATCATTCATACTCGTCATTCCAGAGATAACCTTACCATCATACTCCTCGCCAATGTGTTTTAAAACATCAGCGATAGGTACACAGTTGTTTTCTATGCTTTCTTTTGGTACGTTTGGAACATATGTACCTTTGTATGATAAATCATACAAACCTTCATGCTCACTCATGACCTTAAAAGACATGCCACTAATTCTTGCATACCCATCACGAATTTCTCCGTCTCGTAACTCACCTTTAAATGTCATTGACATAATTTTTCCTCCTCATAGTTTTTTCACATATAAAACATACACTCTCTATACATAATCTTAGCAAAACAACTCATAACCATAATTTCTCATGTATAAGGAATACTTGTATGTTCTTATATGTTTATTTTTACCTTTTATACAATTATAGCATAAAAATTAAATTTTGTCAAGAGTATATTGTATAGAACTACACAATTTTAGAATAAACTATGTTTTTTCGACTATACCCCCTACCGAGAAACTCCCATTTGATATAAACTAATATAGCACCTGATATACTTAAACGTAATATCAAGTGCTACTATGTATCATTACTACTTTATATGTTCTTATATAGTTATTTAAAAACGCTAAAATGACCGAAAAAACTTATACCCCCTATTGAAGAAGTGCCATTCTTTTATACCTCGGTGTATCTGTGACATCTTCACAGTTACCCTTTACATCAAATGTATATCCTACTCTCTTGTTTTCATCTGGTAGTAAATAGCATCTACTGCTATACACACTCAAGTCTATATCCTCTACCATCAGTTTACATTTTATTAAATCTGATACACCTTCATGATAATCAAGGTATGCTGATATGACATGCATGTCTGTCTCTAATCTGAAGAACCTTTGCAACTCCTTGGAATAGATAACTGTTGCACTATCATCATGTAATGCCTCACAATGTTCATGAATATGACCAACAAAATTATTCTCCGCAAGAAGCAATAATGCCTTATACAACAACATATCATCTTTATATACATAGTCAGAAGACTCAACCAGTGTAAATTCAAAACTCCTGCCGTATAAATCAATGAAATCCTTAAGTTGTTCAACTGATGAAGCAGTATGTGTATTCTTATAGTTATATATAAGCTGTTTATAACGGTTTACCATATCCTATGCCTACCCCCTACTGGAGCAATACGATTCTTTTGTACCTCGTGACATCAGATACATCTTCGCAAGTACCACAGACCTTATACACATAATCCAAACGTTTTCCTATCTCCGGTACTAAGTACCCTCTACTCGTATAGATACCATCATTACTCCTTTCCATTACAAGTGTATACTTTATAAATTCTTCGACACCCTCATGATAATCAAAGTCTACTTCTATAACATCAGGTGCATTATCAATTCTAAAGAATTTCTGCAACTTAGCTGAGTAAATAACAGTGGAATTACCCTCAGATACTACCTTACAATGCTCGTGAACATGACCCACAAACTTATTCTTGGTAAGAATTACAAGAGCCTCATGTAGTAACTTGTCGTCCTTATACACAAAACTGGACTGCTCAAGTATCGCAAAGTCAAACATCCTCCGTGATTCTACAAATTCCTCCAAAGCAACAACTGATGCTTCGTCATGTATTTCTTTGTAGTTATCTATAATCAACTTATGATAGTTTTCCATATTCTTCACCCTATTTCAATAATATCTTACGTTTAATTGTGTTATCATGTGTTGCGTTCTCAAAATAGTAAATATCCTTCTCAAGTACCCCCACGTATGGAACTGAGGAATTATTCTTGTATAACTCATAACCTACCATCAGGTCTATAAAGAACATGAAGTTCGCTTGTGTAGTTGATATCTCAAACAGACCAAATTCTTCAGAATACCAGACACTTTGAATATCGCTGTAAGGTAACTTTAGATTATATAATGTACCCCCTATATTGAGGACTGCTACGCTATTCGCATCGTACAAGCAGTCTGTGACAGAAGCCGTGACATCCGTCAACCTTGCTCCAATCATAGAGTTAAAATATACCATCTTCGCAAGATGTAAGCGGTATCGGTTTTCTAAGTTTACCATCTGAATGTTGTGTGCCTCACCTATTTTGTCGGTTGAATATAACATCATAGCAACATCTTCCATAATCCTGCCCATGATGAAGTCAAGGGCAATACTGTGGTACTTTCCAAGGAATTGCTTCGCAGTACCATTATCTCGCACGTACTCATAGAACTTAATCTTGCCGTAGAAGTCATCTTCTACTGCTGTATCTAACTCCGTGTCCTTAAGTAACTCAAGTGTACCAATGTAGGTCTGTAACTTTAAAGTATCCTCTCGACCAGTCAAGTACCCTGCATCAATCAACACCGTATTTATTTTCTTATCCTTTAACGTATAATCTGGGTGTCTAAAACAATAAGTTACACCAACTAAGGTCAACTCCATTGTAGCTTTCGTGTAACTGAAAACACCTAACTTAGTCATCTTTTCAACATCAAAATTACTAAACCTCATCTCTACCCCCTATGCGTACAGTATGGCGTTTTTAGCTTTAATCTCCGAGTCGTAAATACCAAAGTTCTCATTCTCATTAAAGTCAATATCATACACTTTACCACATGTCATATCTACGAAAGCAATGAACTTCGATTCATCTGAACGTGATAAACTATATAACTGGCAGTCAGGAAAAATAGGCTTATACACTAATACCTCGTTTGCCACACTTTCCGGCATATCTTCATCAAATTCCTCAAAATCCTCAAATGGATTTGTTGTATAATAGACGTATTTATCAGCTACCTTAGTAATATAATGTACTTCTGAGCCAAAAATAGAACGTTCGGAGCGTACACTTTCTTTGTCACAAAGGTGCCTGATATGAAATAAAGCCGTTATCAATAACAGCAAATCATGCTCTCGTACAGGTAATCTTCTCATACTCATGTACTTATTGAATAAATTAAACAACTTTGTTGTATTAACTCCGTTGACCTGATTGTACTCTTGCAAACTAAAATTTGACTCCCTAATGAATGACCTATACAATTCCTGTGTATCCTCATGACTCAGTTTGCCAGATAATACCTTCTTACACAAACCATAATAAAACTCAGGGTCTATTCTATCAGACATAGTAAAACTATCTAACCTACCCATGAAAGTAGTTCCGCACTCCGCAACATCTGCGTCATACTGTGCAATACGCTTCTTAAACTCTTCATCTGACATCTTATAGCTAGACTGAAAAAACTTACTGTTAGTCACCTTAGAGATAAAGGCTTCGAACTCCTCAGGTGTCATTGGTGTAATATTCGGGTTATTATGTATCTGCTTATAGTTCCGTATATAACTATAGTAATTTAACAATCATCTTACCCCCTTAATTGAATAGTAGATACCTTTTAAACTCATGCTCAGAGTTAAATACCTGTATCTGATTCGTTTTGCATACCGACTTAACAGAACCACCATTAAACTCAGATAGATAACACTCATTCTCAACTCTATTATAGATATAAAGATTATGAAAGTATGAAAACCTGTCTTGCTGTACTAAATAAGCCCTATACCTAGTATCCGTGAATATTGGCAGTTTTGCAGAGCATGAAACCAAACCATTTCTGCGAATCATATGCACCTTACCCTCGTCCATGAAATAACTTATCCCTGATGATTCAACTTCTCGGTTACACACTTCTATACCCTCATAGCCAGTGTCAATTTCTTCAATAGCACTTGCTAACTCAATGAAATCAATAAACTTCTGCCTGTTTTTACGAAAGAACTCAATATTAAAAAACTTACCTTTATAAAAAGTCATAACTAATTCAAGCAAAGGTTTGTCAAACATATACCCATTTCTGTTCATAAACAATGTATGTCTGTCAGACCTCATGCGAACTACGAACCTTTTAAGTACCTTGATAAATTCTTCATCACTTACAGTCCCGTTTGCATACCCCCTGAATACCTTATACTGCTCTAATTTATTACTCATTGTACCCTCCATAAATACTCATGCTACATATTACCTAGCCAAGTATACTCATACCCAAGTGACTTTTGATTCGCAATATCTAACAGAAGCAAATGATATCCTTTCTTGCAGATAAAAAGACTTGTATATGGCAGATTGAAAACCTCATATACTAAACCAACGTGTTCTGGCATAGGAAGAGAATACTCAACACCCTGCAACTCAAAGAATAATGAATCATCTCGTTCCTTAAACAGTACCTTTTTAAGTAAAGAAGATGTACTTATGTACTTATACATAGCAAAGGCACTCAGTTCAAACATGAACTCCCACATATCGTCCGCAGTAAGAGTATCTGGTTTACGAATAACCATCTTACTTGGAATATAGTTCGTGTAAAACTCGTCATCAAATGCCTCGAAAAACACGTCACGAACCAAGTCCATGAAAAGTTCACGACCCAACTGAAAATCATACCCCCTCGTAGCGTAAATGGTGTACAGCATACTCAAAGTACCTATATACGTTCTTCCAAGATAGTCATAGCTTTCAGTGACAACTGCAAACAATGCTGAAGACTCACCTTCCTGCGGAGTCACTCTTCCCTGGATAACGCCTTCTTCCTCAATCGTCCTTACCCAGTCTATTTCATTCTCGTAACTCACAGGAAGATTTCTCTGAGTACATAATGAAATGTAAACTTTTCCTATAATGTTCTTAATCATTTTATATACCTCTCATTTATTTTAATAACATTCTTCGTTTTGCCAAAATGCTACCAAGTTCAAGGTCTCGCAATATACAAAATCCATTATTGAACTCGTAAACCTCTTCTTCATCCATTGCAAACCTCTCAGAAGTAGCCATGAAGCACATCAGACCAAAATCAACAGCAAAGACCGCTGTAACATTCTCATCAGTAACACCAGACAAGGCTACTTTAAACATGTTCTCAGTGTTTTTATACTTATCTAAACTTACATATCTTATTAGATTATAGTTAAACTCAGATACTATCAACTGCAAATCGAACCTTACTAACTTACCCTCAAAGAGAAGATACAAAGACCATTCTTCACTATCTAGCATACATACATCACTGTCTATTCCATAAAGAGCATAATTACCAAACTTAAATGCTGAGTCTTCCGTACTCATAAAGTTACCTAAATATGCAAATACTTTCTTGCGTATATTTTTCTCCTTGATAAACCAAGGCATTGTTCTATAATCCCTGATGTAACTACTCGCATACTCATCTAATGCAAGTTCCAAAATACGATTTACATCATCCTCAGTAAGTGTAGTCTCAATATCTTTATATGGATTTAAACACAAGTAAGCAAGATAATAAGCCTCTGCTACCCAAATCTGAGAGTAATTATTTCCAAGTATCATACCATAACTTGTATTTCTCGGAATATAAAGTCTACCATTATGCCTTAAACTTAAAGTAGACTTATTATATGCCTTATCTAAGTCTTTTCTCATTCTCATATATAAAGCATAGTCATCTCCGAGCTTTTTAGTTAAAGACATCTCATCAACAAATACTGAGTGAGTAATATTCTCATCAAAATCTAACTGTAGCCTCATACTACCATACATTCCTTTTTCCTTCGTTTATACTATTATACCATAAAACACAGAAAAAGTCAAGCCTTTCTCGGTGAGAAAAAACTTAACTTAATGATTACCCAAATAAAAGTTTTCTCTTGAATAAGTGTTCCTCTTCCGGTGTGGCAAGTCGTACCTTATCATCATAGTATTTGTCGAAGCAGAGCTTCTTACCAAGTACCCCCACGAATACGTCCTTGACTACTCCTGTACTGAATGAAGCAAACTGTATCCTATATGCACCTTTACCATGTACAGCATGTCTTATATCTAATATCTGTATATCATCCTTATTACAATCACGTAAAGCACGTTCCAGACTAAATGAATAAATATTACTGTCATCTTCCAAATAAAACTTCATAGTATCACGGTCAAAAATATACCTGGAGTCTGTATCATGCCTCTCATACTCTATTGAAACTGACACAGATTCAGCAACCTCATTCTTAGCCACCATAGAAACACCACCGTTAATGAAGTATCTTGAGTTAGCATATTCCTTGTAAAACATTAAGCGTACCCTGTCTTTATCCTTTTGAGACAACTCACCAAAATCCGAGTCATATAACAGATTATACATATACTCAACATCAGGACACCAAACAGATAGCTCAAGACCATAACTTGTCGCCTTAACAGTTTTATAATCTGTACTTTTTCTAAACCTTATAATATCTTTAATGTATCTTAAATACAAAGGAATATTACGTATTTCCATAGTTCCGATAAAAACAAGAACATTTGAAAAACTCGAAACTTCTTTCATAGAACTACCCCCTAGTTGAGCAATAAAAGCCGTTTATACCTTGGCTCTGTAATATCTTTCATGTCATATATTCTTAAAGTACCAAAATGCTTGTCTCCTACTAAAAGTAACTTCTTACAAGGTACTACCATGATACCGTATGCTAAAGCATCAGCACTACTAACGAACAACCCTGGTAAATCTAGCATCTCTGTCAAAGGAAACTTAAACTCAGGAAAGTCACTTATTGAATCTCCTATGTCAGACATTAGTAATTTACCAGATTCTCCAATAAAGAACAATATGTTCTCGTGTACAATAAAGTAATCTGATGAATCAGAAAAATAATTCAAACCCCAGTAAAAGCAATAGTTCTGAGCAATTCTCAAGGTATCCCTTTCTAATCCTCCCCTGCTCCTCATGCTATTCTTAGATTTATAAAGGCAGTCCAACATATTGTTTGCAAGGTACTCCCTTTCTTCCTTGTTGAAGCCTTTTACATCACACATGACTAAGTACCATAGTGTCTCAAATGGTAAATTCCATATTGTATCATAAACACCGTCTATCTCAGAGTCAATGATTTTAACACATGCACCTATGACATTTGACATCTCATGGATAAACCGCATATACAAATCACCATGTTCTTGACCTAACTCCGCATAAACTTGCGATATTTTCAACAAAATCAACTACCCCCATTATGCCGGTAATACTTTACGTTTGAATATACGCATTTCAGCCTCGTCTTCTACCTTACCCTCTTTAATCTTCACTCGTTTATATCGCAAGGATTTCTTAGTCTCAATGTCAAAAGTAAATACATCAGTCCTATTAAAACATCTCATAATAATGTAGATACTATTCTTAGCGTATCTTCCACGCATGAACTCTATCTTTTCTACACGTTCAAGAACACTTGAGCAATCACCTCCTGAGACACTGATATCAAATACTAAACCGTCAACTTCGAATTTCAGTACCTGCTTCTCAATGTCCAGTAAATGTACTGTCTCGAAAGGAACGTAACTCAAGGAGCTTACTAATCTCCTGTAAAAATAAGCATAGCCATTGTTTTGCCTGAACTCGTCAATGTATCTTGTATCTTTGATGTCATAGAAAAATATCTCAAGTAAGTATAAATCATGCTTACTAAGTTTAGAAAAGCCTTCCTCGTATAAAGCACGATAGAGATACTCAGGACAAGGACACCATTTATTGATAAGATAATTATCATTCTTACCCATACCAGAACCGTTTATCGCAGGTGAATGTCTGACACCTTCGCCCTCTTCCTTTATGTACCTCTCAATGTCCTTCATGTATCGCTTATATAAAGCAATACTTTCTACTTTAATTCGTCTCCTTCCCATTAGATAACCTCCTCAAAAAGTAAAATGTGAGCAAACGCCGTATTTCATTCACTCACATTCTAAACTTAAACAGATTCAGATGTGCCTTGTGTATCAACATCGGTTCCATCACCAACATTATCAGCCTCCAAAGACTGAGAACTACCACCTTGAGTACCGCTACCAAGAGTCTGGTGTACCTTGTCAAAAACAGGTTCAATGTTACAATCCATCTCCTGCAAGAACATACTCGGCTTACTGTATACACACATGATATTCAGACGTTTTCTCGCTCTCGTGCAAGCAATATAGTGTACTCGGCGTTCCTCTGAAACCAGTGAATAGTTATTCACATCAGTCTTACCAGTTGGGAATACTCCGTCAGAATCGTTCCAAATATACACGCTGTCACGTTCCTTACCCTTAAATTCATGAACTGTGGCAATGGCTATTGGAGCCTTTTTACCAATTCTCGCCTCAAGACGTTCACCTAAGCCCTCCATCTCCTCAAGAAAATCGGCTACCCTTGCGAACTTCTTCATGTTTAAAAAGTTTAGTAACACAGCGATACATGACCTTGCACCCTCACAGTAAGTAGAATCACCATCAAATACATTCTGTGCAAGATACCTGTACAGAAACTTCAATGCATATACATCAGAATCGTGATGTTTTGCCTTTACACTTTCTAACATCTCAATAACTTCACAGAGAGGCTCGCACTCATAATACAAATCTTGCCTATCAATAGTCCAAATACTCAGATTGTTCTGTTTCAAAACATCAACAATCTTTTTCACTTTCCACTGAAATGTATACGGTACTAACATCTGAAGTACATCTCTAACAGCAGGAGTAGCTTTCTCAGTAAATAACTTTCCTACTCGCAATAAACGCTTAGGTAAAGCACTATTGAGAGACATAGCCTCGCTCGAAATACTGAAATTATACTTACCCAACATTTCAAGATACAGAGCAGGTAACATACCATCATAATTTGTACGGCATAATATCGCAATATCCATGCCGTCTTTCAAATCCGTATAAAGGTAATCTTCAATGTGCTTTAACATCGAAGTCGTTGAAGCATACCCCCTTGCATGAAAATCACCGCCCTCATTGTAGGCTTGGATATTCACTCCATTTGACTCAAGGTTCATTGAAATACTATCAACCACTGGATTCAAGATATTAGATGGACAGCGATAATTCAGAGACAACGTATTGTTCACAGGGTCGAAGTCTCGATTGAAATACTTGTACATCACATCGATACAACTACCTCTGAATGAGTAGATACACTGCTGAACATCTCCTACCACAACGATTTTTCCATGACTCGGAGCTTCAGAATCCTTCTTAAACCCACGGCAGTAAGCCTTTAAGATTTCATACTGAATCTGAGATGTATCTTGGAACTCATCCAAATACATGTACTTGTATCGATTAGCAACAAAGTTCTTAACATTCTCATTCGGAGTAACATACAGATACTTATACAGCAGTTCCTGCAAGTCTTCGAAGTCCATAACCCCTTCTGCTAACTTCAAATTCGTATATTGATTATGAAGCAACTCAATTATCGGCTTTGTCAACTCATACTCACCTGCAGATGGGTGATTGTAACGTTCTTCATCAAGTCTTCCCCTATAGTACATAAGAACTGACTCAATGATTTTATAGTCTTCCTGCCTCAGAGGTTGACCTTGCCTTGTGATAGAACAAGAATTGATTGCTTTTCGTAACAATCCGCTCAACACAGACTGACTCCCTATGGGAGTTGCTACCCCCATAGCATTAAGGCAACGCTTAAACTCAGCATGAAGAGTACCAAAAGACACTCCCTCCGCAGTAATAGTATATCCCATAGCACGTTGATTCTGAGCCAGTTTTTGTTTTAACTCCTCTGCACCGGACTTAAGAAAAGTACCCACAAACACTTTATCTACAACACGAACAGTATTGCCGTTAGGTAACTCCTGATTTCTCATGATTTCTCCAGTCACAATGTCATGCATGATTTTAAAAATCATCATCGTTGTATTGTGAGTTGGAATACCGCCTTCCAATACATAAAGATGTGACTGACTATCGACCATAATACAAGTCATTTCAACAGGAGCCTCACTGCTTTTTGTGATTGACTCAATATGCAACTGGTCTGCCCAACCAACCTCACCGTCAGTATTCCTCTTAAGGTACAGACCAAGTGTAGAAGCAAGCCTTACACAAGCCATTGGGTGTCCTCCCAACTTGATAAAGCGGTCAAAGAACTTTATTCTCATCTCAACTCTACCATAACATGCTTCTCGTGGTACTGAACTGTCCTTCGGAACGATATTATCAATCAATTCTTTCATCTCCTCATCAGGAGTGGTAATATCGTCAGAAAAAACCATAGGTCGAATTTTTGGCAAAGGATAGACACTGCCGTCCTCTTTCAACTCCATTGTCGTTCTTGTGCAAAACTCACCGTTAATTTTAACAGTCCAAAGATGTTCTGAACAACAAGGTACAACACTACCATTACTCATGCGAACGTCATACTGAATCTTCTTACCTTGAGGAAATACCCCCAAGACTTTACTGCCTACTCCACTAGGAGACATTACCACATCTCCTACCTTAAGCTTCTCAATAGGTACATGACCATTCGGAGTCATAACCATAGTTCCATTTCTCAACGCCTTACCACTACCTGCAATAGCCTGAATACGCTGATTGCCGTTTGTCGTAAGTGCTGTATACAACTCCGTAAAATTGCCAGTCTCATCATACAGTTTGTACCCTCTGTTGTGTACTAACTGGAGAAAAGCACCTTCTGGAGTCGTTATATCGAACTTGTTCACTGGTGCAGTCTTGGTAAGAGCCTGACTCCTTCTTGCACTGTAAGACTCCAACTTATCTAATGCCGACATCTTAATCCTCCTCAACTAACTCGTCAAATGCGTCCCCGTCTACGTTAGGGAAAGCAAAAGTCATAATCTTAAGACCATCTGAATCGTCCTTAAAATGCTCCTTACACCATTTTAATGCCTCCTCGCCAATCAGAGCATGATTATCGTCCGTCCAAACGATACCCCCTTCGTAGAATACTACGTCTTTATACTCCGCAAGTATGCCTGGAAAGAATACCTTGTGAGTCTTGAAGTTTTTAACCCTCTCCTCGAAAGACTGATACTCCCTTATATGCACAGTACCCTCATGCACTTTCAAATTGTCCATATCATACGGACGAAGATTCAACTGAGTAAGGAAGCCTCCGTTAATATCTACAACGCAAGCCTCCACAGAACCAGTATTGGCAAGTATAACATCTTTCTCATAATCGATCGCTACTGTATCCCACGGTCTTTTTCTTACAAAACCGCCGATATTAAGCATAAAGCCAGTATTGGTATCTCCTGTTACAATTACGCCTTCATTTGCGTATACAAGATTCTTCATGGTTTTCCTCCTTAAATATTGATACTGTTATAAAAAGTGACATTGGGATACAAAATCGTAAGGAAACGGAGTAACTCAGGACTACACCCAAACCGCTTGAACATATACCTGATTCCTTCGATACCAACAATAACATCATTTGTGGTACACAGTAAATCAGGCATCAAACCAACAACATCGTTATACGCACAAAAACCAATTCCAGTTGCTAATTCCTCATCCTTAACGGTATCATAAGCATACCAGATAGCTGTTCTGTAATCTAAAAGGATAACAACTCTACCTCGTTCAGTAAAATGCATACCCCCAAAGGTATCCGTAACGCAAGTTACTGACTTACCATCCTCAATGCGTACTCTCTGGAAGAAATCACCGTTTGTTTTGATACCAAAAGTATCAGTAAACCAAATAACCTTATCCATTTATCTACTCTCCTTAATTATGTACTTATCTGGTATAGTTCCTGTGCGTTGGAACATATCATACAGCGGTTCTTCCTTTATGTACTTCTCCACGAAACGTAACTCATCGAACTCAATACCGTAATCTCGTAAAATCCAATATGTAAGTTCAATGGCAGGGAGCTGTACCTTTAAGCGATTCTGTTCATCTCCAATAAATTGTTCCTTATAATCATCGTTGTTACAAGCAACAATGAAGTAGCGTTCCCCGTGCATCGCATATTCTACCCCCAAATCTGCCCAGCTATACTTTGCCCTTGACACATTCGGACGAGAGAATGGATTGGTAAATCCGTACATCTGCTTCGTTACCATTGTGAAGTCGGCATAGTCTACTTCGCCTTGTGACTTCGTTTTCTTGTTATTGACAACCGTGAACTCAACTCCATCGGCATTTATGTTCTCAATTACAGCTACATGAAAACCTTCGATAGACTTGAGATAGTCAAGTTTCTGACCGTAACGTCTTTCATACAAAAAGACAACATCTCCAACCATCAAATCCAGTTTGTTCATGTAGAACTGTTTCTCAACCGGAGTATACCAACGATTTAATTCCCCAAGTTCAAGACCTTTCATATACCAAGCCTGATATCCTAAGTTGTTAATCATATCCCGTGTCACAGACTCGTCAAACACATAGTAGCACCAACTCGAGCAGGCTTTTGTCTCAGCCATCAGAAGCATAAAGTTCGACAGCACCATATAAGTCTTTGCAATAGAACCAGTAATCTCGATAAGCAGATTCTGTGGTGTGCCATTGAAGAGCCTCTGAACCGCAACGTAAGCAACCATTGAAATCCAAGCACTCTCACTGTCAGCAGAATTAAGAGCAGTATTGTTTACAATCAACTTCGCACCCAAATTCCAACGCCAGAACTGATAAGTCTTCTCAGCGAAAGCAATCTCAGTAACAATAGGAGTTCTGTAATTGTACTCAGCATCAAATCGACGTTTTTGTGTATCCTCATCATCATACCGAACCTGTGTCTCCACAAATTTCACGTTCTTAAATGGTCGGTCATAGTTAATCGGAGATAAGAGAGTAATCTCCGTGTCTTCCGCTGTGCAATCTGTAATCCACCCGTCCTCAAGAGCAACACGAAAATAATCCCAATAACGTGATTTTCTCAGGACATCATCAAAATCGACTCCATCCACAGACAGTACAGCATCATAATCTCTTAGGTACTTTGCAAGTTCCACGATATATTGCAATTCGACACTTAACGACACCGAACTACAAGCGAAGAACTGACTGATATGTATTGTTTTCAACAGCGTTCCACCCTTCCTTTGTAAATATACACATTCAATATACTATTATTATACCATAAAACACGAAATTTGTCAATAGGTACTCCGTAATAAGTCAACAGTATCTGGTGTATTTGATAAGATATCATCGTACACCTTAGCCAAATCAGCAGGGGTTACCCCCATTAGCTTTGACTTCATACCTGATACAGTGTAATCTCTAACAGTTCTTATAACAGAATCATCTACCTTTTCAGACGGTTCAGTGTCTTCAATAGCAGACTCAATGATGTGTTTTGCTTCCTCACACATTTCAATATCACCTATGCAGTTTGCAGAATCAATATTTATTCCGGTTCTTACAGCCTGAATAAACTCCTTATTCCCATTATTCATTTCTTGAACAATATAGGCGATGTCTTCCTTAGAGAACTTAGACAACCCCTTGCGAATACCAGACTTTGTACAATGCAAATGCAAGAAATTAATTACATCTGTATTCAACATAGTATCCTTACCAACAGCAGTATCTTCCGCATACTGTTTAACAATATCTAAAGCACCAGAAGTTATTATCAATGGCTCCTCATGTGCTTCTGGATAAGTTAAACCTGTTTTTTCACAATACTCTCTGATTTCTCTAAGTAACCTAACAACTGCCTTATCATTGATAAGTTTAGACTCAAGGTCATAAACCTTAATCTCTTTCACTTCAGGTTTAGCCTCAAAAGACTTAACTTCTGTCTGAGGTGCTACTCCTATAAAACTGGACATTGCAGACTTCAGAATATTAGCAACAGCGAAAACACCATTACCTGAAGATACCAAACTGTATGCCTGTTTAAGTGCATCCAATAAAACTGTTGCACTACAATCAGAATAAGTCTCAACAGCAGTACGAAGTAACTCCTGAACCTTCTGAATATTGGCTCCTGACTCCATTACATCCGATATATTTTTAACTACCCCCAATAAGGTATAAGAGACATCTACAACATGAGATTCAACTTGCTCGATATGAATACCGGAATCCATACTTACCATCTGCTTGACAAAAGATAAACGTGTCTCATTCAGCTTACCTTTAATAACTGACGGTCTTGTTAAAACATGATATACATACGCAAGCTTGTTCTCATCACAAGTAGACAGTATATCCATACTATTTGATACAGATAAAGTCCTTAAAGCCTGTAACTCAGTAAGACATTCGTCAACATTATACTTCTTTGCAGGAAGAACCAACTTAGACAAAGAGTAACAGAGTTGTGAACCTAACTGTGTCTCAATTCGTTTATCGTTAAGATAAAGAGAATCGATAAGTCTTGAAAGAGATTCAAGTGCAATCTTATCATCTGTTACAAACATCTCAATAAGATTTACCGGAAACACATTCCTCAAGTAGTTGTTAATGTTCTGATAATTGACTCGAAAAGTCGAATCGGCTTTCTCAGGTTTGTCAGGGTACATTTGACACCATAACTCCGGCAAGTAAGTCTGGCTCACAATGAAATTCCGTGCTACAAATTTCATCGTCTCATTGTCAGACCAAGAGCAATTTCTAATGTATTCCACCAGTTTCTCAAGAACCTCAGTCGTGTATTTTTCATGACTCTGCTTTGGAACTGAAGAACTTGTCTCTGAAGCCGTATCAAAAAACTCGTCAAGCAAATTTTCAATGTCAGCTAAAATATTTGCTTTCATTTTTTCCGCATACCTCCTTATGCTTTCATATCTTTTTAAAATTTTTCTTGCGTCCTAGAGAAAGTCCCACAGAAACGCAATTTTTTGAAAATAAGTAATATAATTATGTTAAAAATAACCCATGATTTATATCAAAAAATCATAAAAACCAATTTTCGTAAAAAAGGCATATCAAAATTTTTAACATTAAGAAATCTCATCCTACTTTTAACTTCTTCAATAGAAAAATATACCTTTCTATAAATAGAAAGGAAAAAGGGCAGTAGTGCATCTCGTAACTCCGAAACCCATATCTTTGATACCATCAAAGGAAAACGAATACCCCCATGAGTAAGACACTCGAAAGAGTGTTCTCAATGTAAGAATTGAGTCTCAAATACCTACTTAAGAAAACATTCAAGAAGATACTCAAAAAATTTGAACTGGTTCTTAGTGAGAAAAGAATGAGAGGAAGAAAGAGAAACATCGAAGAAAAGAAAACTGAACTGGACAAGAAAAAGAAATTTCAACCATGAGAGAACAACTTTAAGTTAGAATGATGAATCTGGAAGAATAAAACGTGATAAAGAGCAGAAAGAGACACTCAAAGCAAATTTGAACATTAAGGCAGTCTCAAACCTACCTGATGAAGAAAACGAAATGAGAACTAAGAGAGCAGACTTATACAAAGCAAACAAAACTTCAAAGGCAAATAAAGCCTTCCAGATACCATAGGACAAAGAGAAAAAACAATACAACTGATAAAGAAACAGGAGTGTCAAAGTAGACTGAGCCTCAAAGAAGTATTACCAATTATCCAAAGAAATAGGGCAACTCTAACAAGACAGTAGTACAAGAATTAGTCAAGAAACCTTATATAGTTACGAAAACCTTTCAGACACCAGATATCAAGTTAACAATATGCAATACTGCTAGGAAAATAATGCCTTTAACATGACCTAACAGAAACAGCAAGAAGTAAGCCTCAGATACTTCAGAAAGACTCTACCCCCTCAGATACCACTGGATAAATACCAGACATTAAGAGGAAAAGAGTGCCTCTTACATACCTTTGCTAGGCACATACCAAAGCAGACCTGACACACTTAAACAAACCTCAGATACAAAGCATATAAAACAACAGTTATCAGATGTCAATAGGAAAATGAACCCTCACATCCATTAAGAACAGCAGAACATAAAGCAAGCCTTAAGCCTTAAACCTACACTTGAATCTAAACAGGAATACCCCCAAGACCGCCTGCTCTACCTTTCACCAACAAGATACCAAAGAAAAATAGGGCATACCTTATATACTATTTAACCCCTTCCTTTCATACACGGCACAATCCCTAAACCACGCAACCTTATACCTTTCCAACCTGTACAAGAACCCTTCCAATATCAGGAAAATGCTACTCAAAAGAGCATGTTCGGCTTGTACACTCGTTTAAGACTTGAAACCGCATATGCTACCTTGAGAAAATAAACAACAGTACCACCAAAACAAACTCGGCTACCCCCAATGTGCTACTCAAAGTACCTAAGAATGATACCTTTATCCATACAGCAACCTATCATTAAGTATGACTCGCATATCTAGCACAAGTACCATCACCACTTATAAAATAGAGCCTCTTTAACCCTTTAACTCTTATGCCTACAATAAAGGCATAAACAATAGTCTTAAAGACACTAACGATTTATAACCAATACCGCTACAATACCAATCTGAACCCCTTCACGCCAAAGAAATACCACACGATAGAACTGCCTTCTGACATACTTCAGAAAGTAATAATCGAATAACAGCAGAGCCAAATCATATAGTACAAAGTACATTCAAAATGTAGTATAATCAAAACAAATACTCACACCGTAAACACAAGAAAAACATTCGTATAACGATAACAAGATATTCCGTAACAAAAGCAAACTGTTTCCAAACGACACCTCACTAAGACAGTAACAAAACGAAGATAGACCGTAACAATTTCTAGTCAGGTAAAAACAATTTAGTGAGTGAATCGCAACGTTTCCTCACAGCATCCAAATGATTTTCAGCAGAGTCAGATTTCATCTGTGAATAGTCAAATCGATATCATCAGATACTATAATGATAAGTAACAACACATGCTAAAATACTACCTAAAGGAAAATAGACAGAAAAACGATAAGACATCTTAAAGCCAAAACGATATCAGACAAGTAAAGACAAAATATTCAACGTTAAGACAATGCCACACATACCCAGTTCACTTAGGACTGCCAACAGACAACATGACCTACCAATAACAGAAGATACCACGTCAAAACAATACCATGCAAGGCAGATACAAACAACTCTGATTCCAAACAAATACTTGCTTTCTATCGACAAAGTATCCTCGGTCAATACAAAGTATCCTAGCCAATAACAACCGAAAGAAAGAGTGGAACGCTCAAGACCATACATATACAAAATCACACGGCAATAACAACCTTTCACACTATCAGAACACAGTAAACAGGACAGAAACATTAGAGACTCAATAGAAACAACATAAGTAATACCATAACAGCCTTGTATAGATAAATACAATTTCACATGACCAAAACAACTTGTAACTTGACCAAAACAGACTAGCTCAATACAAAACGAAAATACAACAGTAAAACGAACATTAGAAATACATGAACAATGACTTCAGAATCCATTCAAGAAAATCATACCAACTTCAACAGTATCCGACTGAAAATGAACTACCCCCACCATGTACGAATTGACCGTACCCTCTTCAAAAGACTCCTTTACCAAAACGAATCCCTCAAGACATATACAAATCCTTCAATACAAAGACACCTTCTATCCTACCAAAATCGACAAAGACTTGTCGAAAACGGTCATACGAAATTTCAACAAAAACTGAATAACCTGTATGAATATTGGAAATAATAGACAACATAGGAAACCATGCTCGTTTTTAAGAAAAATAAAAACAACTTAGACAGGGCAGTAGCAGTTCTTAGATACCAAAACGGCAGAAACTCGCTTAACCCCTTTTAGACAACTCTAATCGCATATAACACAAGACATAAACGATTTTACACATAGACACAAACGATTTAAAATACATCATAACGACATGCTCACCGACATAATTACAGAATAAAATACTACAAAGATACCTTAATAAATATGCAAAAGAAAATGAGCTACAAAAATGTAACTCATCAAATATGCAATTTGACTTAGGTTAATTCCTTAGCCAAACAACTCTTTAATTTTAAAATGTTTCTTATATAGTTAAGGCATACACTAGAAATGAAAACTCATGAAAAATCGGTTAAAACAGGATTCTATTTCAAGTTACCTAGTGACGCTTGCTCCTACAAGTGTAACTCGAAAAAATAAAAGAGGTACAACCTTTCACGGTCATACCCCCTAAAACATGAGATTAATCCAAAAGAAACATACGCCTTACCTGTGAAAGTTCCTTACCAAAGCAGAAGTTACCCTCAAGGTAAAGTTTCTGTAAATAGGCACACATACAAGCATCCTCAAGACTACAAGTTGCAAAATAAGACCGTTTGTATGTGCCGTCAGCAACTTTAATAAATATTGAACAATACTTCTCATCTTTACTGAAATAACCAATTCTTGCATCAATAAAATCACCCTTAAAACGTAATATTTCATTACCGTATGAAATATATAAAATACCATCGTGAACAAGACATCTTGCAGGCTGGTCAGTCATATCATCAACATGAGTCATTGTCAGAAAATGTGATTTCTGAATAAGTCGGTCATAAAGTAGTACCTTCTTTTGAGTTAAAGTCAATTCTTTCGGGCGAGACACCTCAAGGTCATCTAACCTCTTATCAAAATACCCAGCGTTCTCAACCAAGTATGCCTCTTCTAACCATTTAAACTCAATCTCATCGTCTGAAGCGTAGTCAAAATAATTCATAATATCATCCTCTCAATTTAATATCATCAAAAGTTACTGGTTCTTCATCACTAAAATTAAACCACATGAAGTCATCGAATTGATATCCATGTGTTTTTCTACATATCAACTCTGGGTCGTAGTAGTCTAGACCTAAAGTACGGAGAACCTCTTTGCAATTTTCACGCTCTTCAGGAAAACACCTATCTGCATAAAAGTCCATCAATTCCTTATAAGTAACTTCATCTCTACCCCCAAATGGCGTGTGATGTACAATTTTTGTATAATTTTCACAAATAACTGGCTCTCCTCGATTACCTACAAAAATCTTGGCACACAAATCATTCTTATTGTAAACTGTTACTACATAACCCATTCAAATGATACCCCCTCACACGATTTTAACCGTAACTGTAATACCTTTTTAGTTCTCTCTACTAACTCAGTAGGATAATACTTGTTCTCGTATGTTTCAAGTAATTCCTCGACAGCACTTTTGCTAATACACAAAGGTTCATAGCCGAAGTCTCTAAATGCATCTACCTGCTTCATGAAGAATTTACTAAAAGGTCTTGCACAGCTAAGAACACTCTTTATATTTTCATCCAGTGTCTTTGAACTTCTATAAGTCCAATTTGTACAAAACAAAGAAGCACCATTATCAAAACAAGGTGCTACCAAATACTTTTCTTGCTCCCTGTCGAAGCAGACTCCAACATTCATTATGTGTCTGTCCTCATTTAATATGATACTATCCAGATAAATAAGCCTTGCAAAATATTCCCAGGTATCTACACCAACTGATTCCTTTATGAAAAGTATTGTGTTTCTTATGTTATCTTTTATTTCTCCATGCGTAACAAAACTTATCAGCTTGTTATACTGCCGGAGTAATGACCGCAACGTAATGAACTCAATGTTTTTATTCCAATACATACTTGGACAAGAGCACCCAACATACATTTCATCGTGGTACATAAACATCCCGGACTTATACGGTACATAACTCATACCTTTAATACAAGCACAAAACCTTGAAACAAAATCTTCTGTTAAACCTTCATGACATCTGGAGTGGTCTAATTTAATCCAAGTACCATCTTTATAAAACTTTTGCTGGTTTCCACGGCTTGAACTCTGACTCTTTACAACTTCATAAGCATCAAGCACTACCATAACAATACCCCCTAATCTAACAAAGCCCTCATTTTCAACCAGTTCCTCTCCCTTTCCGTACATTTAACACCTTGTAAAAATGTACCGTAAGTCTCACTATATAGAAGCCCTGTCTGATAGTCAAATTCTACTTCATATTGTATGACCCTACCCTTATGAGTACCAAGTATATCCTTTCCATGCATAAATAAGGACAACACACCAACATTATCATACTCACCTATAATTTGAACATCAATAAAATGTTCATCAAATCTCCAAAGATAATCGTCACCCATAAAGTAGGTTTTATCTTCTCCCTCAAATATTTTATGCCGACTTAATGCACTATGAAAATCAACTACAGAGCCGATAATGTCAAAGATTACCATTAAACGTAACTTCTCAATAGATAAACCATTTTCATACTTCAAGCCTCTATGCATCGCAACTGCTTTTATAATATCAGCATCGTAGTCACGAATACGGCGAAGCATTTCACCTCGGCTCAAACCAACCTTTTCTGCAACACTTGACATAAAGATACCCCCTATTCTAGCAAGACTTTCGTTTGAAGTAGTTTCCTTTCCCTCTCGGAACAGGTAGTACAATGACCGAAATATTCTGCGTCTTCACAGTAAATAATACCTTTCTTATAGTCAAAATATGCTTCATACAAGACTGAATCATCATACTTCGTTCCAAAAATGCGACTGCCACAAACGAACAACGATAAGATATTTACTTCTGCAAACTCACCAACTACTTCTACTTCCTCAAATACTTCGTTTAATTTCCAGAAATAGTCCTTCCCGACAAAGTATGTTTCCCTAGTACCCTCGACTACCTTGTGACCAACTGGCTCAATACGATATTTAAACACAGCCATCGTTATGTCAGCTACAAGCAGTAAGCGTATTTCTTCCGGCTTTAATGTCTCATCATAGTCCAACTTTCGGAGATAAGCCAATTTCTCTATCATATCAGTATCATAAGCACTGATACGCTGTTTGATTTCTGCCTTATTTATTCCAAGATATTCTTCTATGCTTGGCATAAAGATACCACCTAACTGAACAACATTAATCGTTTTATCTTTGCTACCTCTTCCTTAGAACACTCAATACCACGTATTGTAGTAGCACTTCTCGTATTTAGCATTACACCTTTCTCTACATCAAACAAAGCATACCGTTTATTGCTCTTGATAAAAGTATCCATAGTCTCCTTCGATAAGTGGATAGCAATGTCCTGCACCCAGTACCTTTCGCACTCATATCTGTAAAATAAACCGACCACAGGAACTTCAAAATCAAACTTAAATGCCCCTGAACTACCTATCAGATACAAAAACGTACCCTCAGTATAGACATTGCTCAATCTTGACATTGGCATAAAATCAATAAGATTTCCAAGCTGATAGATAATAGCTAAGCGTAACTCCGTTGCGTCCCAGCTTACATTATACTTACAGTCAAGCATCTGAACTGCTTTAATGAGAGTATCATAATCATATGTAGTTATCGCTTTCAGACAAAAGTCTTCCGTTATCACAACAAATACCCCCTAATCGAGCAAAAGTTTCCGCTTTAACATTGATATCTCAACATCTGTACACTCGATACCATACATTATTTTATTGGTTCTTATATCTAACATTAAGCCTCGCTTTACATCTACCATCATATTTCGGTCTCCACTATCTTTCGTCATATCAATTTCAGACATATCTAATCTCAGAAAGATATCTTGTATCTCGTAATCTTTACAAAAATAACTGTACAATACAACTGCAATTTTACTGCCAAAGTCAAACCTATATGCTTTTTCCTTACCCAACAAATATAAGAACGAATCCTCAATACAAGTAAAGACAGTCTTATCATGTACCGTAAAATCTAAGTGTGAACTTAATAGAAACGCAACACCTAAACGTAATTCAGGCGTACTCCAAGTCTTATCGTACTTGTATTCTATATCATCGGCTACTCTTTTTAAGGTATCGTAGTCATTAAAAAGTATCCCTCGTAAGCCAAGTTCTGTCAAGTCCTTTATTTTCATGACTTACCCCCTAATTAAACAAGTGTTTCCGCTTCAACATAGATACCTCTGACTCTGAACACTCAATACCATGTATCATTTTTTTGTTATCTGTATTCATCATAACATATCGGTTCAAGTCTACTATAACCTCGCCTGCTATTTTTGTCTTATCCATGAAATCACTTCCATAACCAATACTCGGTGGAAAAACACGCAGATAAATATCCAGAATATTCAAATCAGTAGAAATATATGAATTACTTAAAGAATGTGGACGTCTCCCAATATAGAATTTCACCAACTTACCAGAACAATTTACATACAAATATAAATCATCTGATAGCATTACATACTTGATATCATTAACAACTTCAGTATATTTGACATAAAATTCTATCTTAGTAATAATGATTAAACGTATTTCCGCTTCAGCCATGCCTTCTGTAATATCTAATTTCAATTCTAATGCAATGTGTCTTAACTCATCTAAGCGATACTCATTTAACTTTGACATAATTCTCTTAACATACTTTTCACAGTCTGACCTTTTCATAAGAATAACCCCTAGTTGAGTAAGATTTTACGTTTTATTCCTACTGCCTCCGTCCTTGAACAAAGACTGCCTCTAAAGAAATCATCCATATCTGTTACATAAATAATGTGCTTCACAGGGTCAAATAATGCACTTAAGTAACTTATACCAACAGGTTCCAACCTACCAAAATAAGTATCCATTTTTATACACTCCAAATAAAGGTCTATCACATTGACTTCCTGATACCAACCGCTGACTTGGGCTGAAACTACTTGTATACCATAACTCCACACCTCAGAATCTCGTATTATGTATAATTGCTCTTCATATGGAAAAAGCATACAATCTGGCATAATCGATATTGTATACCCTAGTACCCTCAAGCTGTAAAACTGATTGATAATAGAAAGACGTAGTTCCTCAGCAGTTATTTTATTATCTACTATTATACCACAATTCTTACTAAGTTGCAAGAGGTTTTCCAAATTATATGATTGTAATACCATCAATGTTTTACCAGTATCACCAGATAACTCAGAACTTAGAATCATTTTACCTTAACTCCTACTCTAAAAGCATTCTTCTCATGAGTGCAGACCGTTCTTTATCACTTAATAGTTCTCCATATAATATAGACACATTATCATCATTATAGACTACACCTGAGTTAAAATCCAAATATAATTCCAACATAGGATTCATTCCACTTACTTTCCGACCGACATAATCAATCGTCAATAAGGCAACATCAAGAGTTTTACTATAATATCCCTCTATAACATTCAACAATTTCCTACCAGTGTCACACCGAAATATTCTTTCACCATCCATAAAATAAATATAAGTATCATCAATAAAATACTTATTCTTATATTTTACTTCAATATCTTCAAAGTTTTCACTGATGTCAGTATAAAACCATCCAATTAATCGTACTCTTAAAATATCAGGTTCCTCCCATGCCTCAGACGGTAAATAGACATTGTGTGAGTGTGCAAAACGTAACATCGTTTTACCATTCATATCTTGTATGGCAGTTAATAAAATCTCCTTATCTCTATCGGGTAACTCTTCATAAAAATACAAAACTCATACCCCCTATGTGCTAATCAAGTAATATTTTACGTCTAATAGTACCTACATCGGACTTACTACAACATTCTCCAACATAAATTTTACCACTATTGTAGGAGAAAGCCAAGCCTCCTACTATATCAATAAAAAACTCGCAACCGCCTACATCTTCATCTTCTTGACAGCCTTCCGTCATAATGAACAAATCCAGTATATTTAATTCAGAACAAAAGTAAATATCAGCATCCATCAACAGAACACGGTCTAAATCAAACTTATATACAATATTCCCACTAAACGTATACAAAGCATCACTCTCTAAGTAAAACAACTTAGAGTGTCCAGAGCATACCGACAAAAATCTGCCACTTAGATTATCATATGTAGACGCAATAAGCAACAACCTTAACTCATCAGGAGTATAAGACTCGCCGTCCATTGATATTAATTCAATTTCCCTCGTCCTCGCAATATTCAACATTTTAGTCATATCACGTTCTTTAAGTGCTGTCATTATATACTCATTCCTATCATACATGTCCTGGTGAGCCATGATAAATACCCCCTATTGAAATAAAAACATTCTATGAATTTTTGCTGTCTCCTCTGGTGTACACTTATCACACTGAGCCTCTCTAAATGGTTCTCCAAACAACATAGTGCCAGTCTCTAAGTCTACATATATGTCTTTATCACGAAAAAATATACTGTCCATGCCAATACAATCTTCATCAATAACCTTAGTCAAACAAATAATATTATATTCCGGAAAAATATCAGAGATATAATATCCTGCTAAATCCTCTAAAACTCCATATTTCCAAATAGCAATCTTAGATGTAATATAAAATCTACCCCCTAATATGCTTAAGCTGTAGATTTCGTCCTCACGTACCTCTCTGGAATATGCAATAAACGGGTCGGTATATAAAAGCATCAGGCGTAACACCCTAGCACTCACAGTTTTTCCATTTATCTCTATAGGCACATCAAAATTCTTAGCAATCCTTCTTAATTTATACAAATCTAAATCTTTAAAAGGATTTCCAGATTCCTTACTTCTTACATCTGTAAGCATAAATTTCACACCCTCCTATTCAAATAACATAGATGTCTCCTCCCATTTACGAAAACAAAGCATGACGTCTAACAACTGACTTGTCATGCTTGTTCCAGTCCTCTCCATGGTACATCTTAAGACCTGTACAAAGTATCCGACTTTCTGGATTCAATACACCAAGGCGACATCTTCCAGGTAACTCCATGAACATTACTTCTACTGTTCTAGTCTTTACACTGTACCTTAATAATCTTAAATTAACAAAAGAGCCTTCAAACTTCATACATATGTCTTTTACTCGAATATAGTCTACTCCGTCAATATGTAAACACCCAAAATCCGGATTTCCTGCTACCGAAATGCTGTTATTGTAATCCCAAACATAATACAATATGTAAAGACGCATTTCTTCATCAGTATACTTTGTACTTAGTTCAATATTATGGTCTTCCGCAAAAGCCTTTAATGCCTTGTAGTCTTTATTCAACCATATGTCTACAAATTCTGAACTTGGTCTATTAATCCCTTTCTTAGTCTCATCTTCTACAATCTGATGTATAAACATATACTACCCCCTATTGCAGTAAGTGTACTCGTCTTAACCAATTATACTTATCAGAACATTCGATACCATGCATCAAACCATTAGCCTGGTTTCGGCATAACATATTCTCAATAAGTATACAGTTTTCTGGGTCAAAGACTGCAAATCTCGGCATAGACAATCCGGTAATATCTCTTACATGAATTACTACCTCACATACATCACACCAAGGAACTCGACTTGAAAAGAGAACCCTGTCTATTGGAGCATCAAAGAAACATACCCTTCCGTTAGCACAAAAATACCAACCTTCCTCTGTCTGGTGTGCAAAATAACCAGTATCAGAGGAAATAGCTACAGAACGTACAAAATCAAATGTTCGATACAGTAACAAAACACGTAACTCAGCGGAAGTTAAACCCCGTGGCTGTATTCCCATCTTGTGTGCGTATACCATCATAGCACCTACATCACCAGATTTTATTGCGATCTCGATTCCTGATACATTCTTTATACTCATTACAACTACCCCCTAATTAAGTAATGTACATCGTTTTAAGTACCTGAGGTCTTCCTCTGTACATGCTTCTGCCTTATACATTTCTTTCTTATATCTATCATACATATATCCTGCCTTAACGTCTATAAGCAATTCATCTCCACCACGACGAGATATTCCTTTAGCCCTCTTATGTGCAACTACAGACAATATGTAAATACCTCGTGGAAACAAGCATTGTATATCTAAATCCATATAATCACAGTTAAATTTCCAACCTCGCTCATTATCAAATACATACATGCATGTCCCGTCAGACTCAACCATGTAATTAGTATTCTTAAACCCTGCAAAAGAAAGAGCAACACAACAATAAGGCATAGCTTTTAAACGAATCTCATTTGGACTTTCACTTTCATCAATAACTATTCCACGTCCCTCAAGGAACTGTCGCAATACTCCAATTTTCCATCCTGCAATCGCCCCAATTAAATCACTAATGCTCATTCGCATAAAACTACCCCCTAGTAGAGCGTATTGTACCAATCTTTTCTGTACTGAGCCTTTACCCTTGCTACCTCAGCAGTTTCATATGTGTTCAGCTTCTCGAATGGTATCCCCATGAACGATACTACCTTACCATCCATTCGTACCGTCATGTAATCTCCGTCCTTCAGTACCAGACGCAGACCACCGAACTCGTCAAACTCCATAGAAAACTCTATATCCGTATACCAGACCTTCTTTCCAGTACACATTCCATTAATCTTAGCAACGCCATCACGCTCAAGTTCCAAGACAACATCAACATCACGTTGCGTAAACTTAATCTTGCAATGGTCGTCATCAACTGCCGTTACAATAATTACTCCAGAATGATTTTTAAATGTCTTAGTGAAACTCTCTACCTTATCGTCTTTATAATGCTCTACCCAAAAATACTCTCGCATTTCTTACCTCCATTAAAATTTACCATCATATGTTTCTAGCCAAGTCTTTTTACCACAACGTACACATCGAACTAAACCATTAACGTATTCAAGAGTGTTAGAACCACCACAATACCAACACTTGTTTATACCGTCAACTTTTAATATCTTATACCCATCACGCTTATCTGATGAAAAATACAATGATTCTTTATCAATGATTTTGTTCTTGAATCCACAATACACATACTTCTCAGAGATACCCCCACAGAAAATGCACCGCTTACACCATGACAAGGTACTTTCTACTCCGCCTCCACGTTCACAACGTTCTACCTTAGCATATATGTCTCGTATTATTTCCTTAGACTCAAAATCTTTGAGCAACCCCTCAGTATGTTCCTTATCACTTATGCCCTTTTCAGCATCTGCATAAATCCAATAAATATGCTTATTGATTTTGCCCCATATTTCATTCTCCCTTACATAACCTTCCTTCGATAAGTCTACCTCAAGTGTAGGAATACCAAGACTCTTTAATTTAATACGCTTTTCAAAATCGCACTTATGAGTTACATAAATCTCAACTATTACCTCTCCTATATCAGTAGTCAATACTATATCCGGTACAATACCACCCAATCGTTTCTCTAACTGAACATTTAGTATATCATAAAACCTACCATATGCACTCGCATTGATAGTATGACCTTTTATTAAATGTATCGCAGGTAAATAAACTCGTTTATGCTTTAGAAACGCATCCTTCGCCATTATATGCAATGTAGTCTCATATCCATACTCACAAGACTCACCAACTGAATGAGCAAAATGATGTATCATTTTAGTGCCTTTCTTAGCAATCAGCCTACCCCCACAAGCAGGGCATGTGCAATCACAAGCAATACCTGACTCTACTTCCCTAATGTGTCTTATTCTGCCAAAAGAATCTACTCCATAGAATAAAGTATCAAACATCTATGATTTCATACACCTCCTCGGTGTTATCCTCCTCATCATAATATCTTATACTCTCACCATCAAATGTTTTTACATAAGGGCAATACTTTAGGAATCTTAATAGCCTTTGATACTGCTCTGTAGTGACTCTCATAACCTTATCGTTTACCCTTATTATATAATTCATACCCTCAATTTGTAACAATCGCAACCTTAAATGCTCAAATACCTGCTCCTCCTCAGATAAAAGTTGCAATCTCACAATTTTAAGTACACCTGAAGCTTTTAATGCTTCTTCCAAATCCCCCTTGTATGCCTTTAACATTGTATATGGCTTAAGTTCAAGCTGACTGAAACCGAAAGTCAGTACCCAACAATCCAACAAACGCTGATTGATTTCTGTTAGATTTTCTCCAAGTAATGTATGAAGTAAATCGATTGCTTTTAACATTTCTCGCCAATTTTCCTTCGTTGTGATACGAATAGTAAATCTGGAATTGACACAAACATCTATGATATCAAACCACCACAGCCTGACTGGTATAACGACAAAGTCGTCTGAATACCCCCTGAGTGGCTCGTGCAACAATATTTTGCACAGATACTCCTGTCTCGTACAGTATCCTAAACGTGCATACAGAGGGTCTGCATCACGTATCAGCCCTGTTTTAACACTCTTTAACTTTATATTCGTATCTGAACGTTCCAATACCTCAAACTCAGAAGAGCCTAATCTCATAATTTCAGCCACCGTATTTCACCTCCAAAAAAGAGTTTGTAAAAATACAGTGGCTTCATTTAGATATCAGTATAACAGTTCCGATATATTGAAGAACAAATCCTCCTTCTTAATTGCTTTCCATTCTGTATAACACTTATCCTCAGCAAGTGCTTTTGTATACAGTTCAAGTGGTATATCTATGAAAATGTAGCCATCTGATGTAATTACACAGCAAGTACCATTATGTCTGTTCTTACTTGCAAGAAAAAATCGTACATCACCAACACGAAACTCCGTACCAGTTTCTGTGTTAAATGCCTTTGACCGCTGAGGTAATCTCCTAAATGCTTCTACACTCATAGACTGTATGTAGCCAAACTCATCCTCTACAAATACTCTTGAGTGACCATGATACTCAATCATACGATATTTCACACCATTGCTGTCTACCCCCACAGTATTGTCCGATACTGTTATGTTCTGAGCAAGGTCATCATACGACTTAGCCTTTTCAAAGCGGTCTAAAGATACCCTTGCCTGTGTATTACCTCTTCGAATACCAACTCTCGAACCACGGCAGACGTCTACTACCTCCATATCTCCTTTCTTTGTGTGCAACAAAGCCCTCACATCATCTGGTACATGACCTTTTTCGTCCCAAATACCAAACCTCAAGGCATATTTCTTAAGGTACTCCCAGTTGAGGTCTTTCTTACATAGATTCTGTATAACCGCACCAGTCGACATCACAATATCAACCGTAATATAATGGTCATAGATAACAAATGCATACACAGGTAATGTTTCACGCACTATCTTAGCTTTTCTGCCATTAACTGGACTTGCATTATTAAGTCTTACATATGAAAACTTATCACAAAGCTTCACAACATCAAGACTTTCATCAAGTATATCCGTCTGGCGATAATTACCATACTCCGTAAGTAAAGGAAGAGTCGCTCCTGCAATTATATTCTCTAAGTATTTCATACTGCCGCACTCAACTCCTCCAGATTAATATCGTTTAATGTATGCTCAGGTTTCCCATTATGCATCGAATAACCGATAGCTAGACCTTGGTCTTTCTTAATGCAGACTAAGAAGATTCTGCCATATTCCTTATGCTGATACTCATGACCTAAGACAAAATCGACCTTATCAGACACAGATTTTGCAGTATCAACCTTCGGCTTCGTAACTGAACTACCCCCTGATATCGACTTGGCTCCGAAGAGTTTCTGAGTCTCCTTATCTTTCGGAATATTTATGACTGCTCGCTCTTCCTCAAAAGGTTTATCATCTTCTTGTGCCACAGGTTCACTCTTCTCAATTACAGTCTCCTCTTTGACACCCTCAAGTTCCTTGATGAAACCTTCAATGTTATCAACAGCCTCTTTATTCTCACCTGATACATCTAATGCCTGTGTCTTAACCGGTTTGATACCTCTTGTACGAAGTTTTAAATCTAACTGAGGGTAGCCAAGATACTTCGTTTTCGGGAACAGACTCAGGTCTCTGATTGCATATTTACCACTCGGTAACTTTTCAACATAAGTGGCAAATGGTTTTCTGACCGGACAACGGATTATACTCGGTACTATATGGTCATCTTCGGAAACCAAACATACTGCGTGTAAAGAATCCACATCTTCTGGCAGTAACTCAGTAACCTGTTCATAAGTATACTTATAATAGATATACCCTTCATCATCAATCAATGTATAACACGGTATTTTCCGCTCCTTACCAGTTGTAGCATAAGAAGTTATCGTATACAAGGAGATACCCCCTATGTTGTGCCTGAATATGTCCTGATACCTCGGAGCCAATGACTCTCCCTTCATAAGACGTTTCTCAAATGTAGAAGCACCAGTCTGTACAACTGTATTCTCATTGTATACATAAATGAAATACTTTTCATCTTCCAATACGTCTATAATGGACACAGTTGCTTCGTCACCTGCACTGTTCGTATATACAAAACTCAGACCCTTCCAAGAACTTAAGTTGCTCCTGTCTACAACTCGCATCTTGTCTACAAGCAGTCTCATTCGACTGTACCCAGTATATCCAGTATAGCGAAATGTATCCCCAGAATCTGCACTCTCTACACGAACTATAACATCGCCTATCATACAATTCCAATTATCAATAAACATCAGACTCGGTGCATCATCCCTCTGAATCGTACAAAATTCAGTACGGTTCGACCAGACACCTCGACAATCATCTTTGCACTCAGCCAAATTTGTTACAACAGCCGGACTTTTGAAATCAAAGTTTAAGAAAGTAGCCTCATGCACTCCTTTGTATTCTTTTACTTTCTTACCGTTTTCATAGAGGTCGACTGATAAATCATGCTTACCTCCTTTAGTACAAACTACATACCTTACGTCATCTAACTGACGCTTTTCTCCAACCTTAACCTCTCTATACTCAAAATCGTAACTCAAACCCATTCCTCCTTTGTTCTACTTTCTATATAGTAATATTATACCACATTTTCCGACAAAAGTCAATAGTATCTCATAAAGAAAGTAATCACCTTTATATAAATACTACTCTAATAATATTTTACGGCGTAAAAGCCTTACAAGTTCTGGAGTAGTGATATCCTTGCAATGAAAGCCAATGCCTGCCTCTAAATTCAACATCCATTGATACTTAAAGGACACCTGAACATTGTGAAGTGTGACAATATCATACGGCTTTACCATAACATCCGTATAAACTTTATCTAACACCTTTGGTATCAATAAGCATTTCTCACCATTAAAAATAATGGAATGATTCGCCGGGATATCTACCCCCTCTAGGTTGCTTAAAACTATGATGTTATACAACTTCATCCAATCTCGCATATGGTAAGCTGTATACTCGCTGATAAAAGACGACATTAATGGAAACATATTTGAAAAAACAATTTCTGGCTTAAGAAAGTCAACATTCTTAACATACAATCGCATACGCCTCGAACATGTTGTAGTAATGCGATTAAGGTAATGTTCACCAGTCTTAAGCTCAAATATGCCTAACGTAATATGACTATGTACTAACTCAAGGGCTAATTTCTTGATTGCTCTTACAAGTATTTCACCTAACTCCTCAGACTTGTGAGTCTCATATATTTTATAGATAGCATAAATGCAGTCTAAATATACCGAACTGTCAACCATATAGTCCATACGCCCAAATAGTTTCTTAGATACCCCCTCGGCAGTAGATTCATCGGATACAAGGAGCCTTATTGAATCTAATGTGATATTAGGGTGTAAACTCCAATAATATAAGACACATTCATCCTTCGTTACGAACATAACTTAGCTACCCCCTATGAGAAATCCGAAGAAGTAAGAACACTGATACCTTTTTCTGTCATTACTCGATATTTTCCATCCTTGGCTGAAAGAACTATACCTTTACCTCCACTTACAAGATTACAAGTTGTTCCAACAGCAATATTCACAGGATTCTTGAAGTCTTCAGTCGGAACAGACTCAATCCCTCCTCCGTTCAGAGAATCGACTACCCCCTCTGTTGCGACTGAGCCACTACCAGACAACATCTCTCCTGCTGAATCCGTAGAGTACCCACTCATATACACTTCTTCAGGTATCTGGCTGGTCTCACAATCCCACGTACCATAATCATCCGGTACGTCTGCATGAGTCCTTTTCCAATTTTTCCGTATCTTAACAGGTACAAGATTATTCTTAAAGGTACTCCATGAAATGTGGTGCAAGAATGTAGGTGCAACATCTTTACCACGAAACAGTACAACTTCCATGTCAGCGGCTAACTTGTAGTCACGTACAAATATAACTGAGCCGTCAGGACGTTCCTTTTCCGCTCCAGTACGGTCTTTGATTGAGGTTTTAAACTTCCACTCAAAATCAAGATTCTCAATCTCGTACATCGTGTAAAAGTATGCCTTCCTGCCGTTGCAGAAGTCAATATTATAGAAGCCCTTTAAGTGACTTGGCACAATCACACACTCTCGGTCTTCACTTATGACACCCATGTAAGTACCATCTCCGTTGTTTATTACTTTCATACTGACATCCTCCTCTTGAATTTCTCAGGATTATCCTTGATAAATTGAGAGAAACATTCGATATCATTGTCATCGTAACACATTAATGAACCTGAGTATCTGAGAAAGTTTCCATCTAAATCATAGTCAAATTCATTGTATCTCCAGTAACCTTTCTCTGTCTTACTGTCTAAAACAACGTAAACAGTACCAGTTCCATCTTTCTGAACTACATGACGTATCCTCATGCAGTCACCCTTGTACTGTGTCACATAATAATCACGGTACATCCCCATGACCAAATATACCCTTTTCAGCGTATCATCAACAGCTACATAGGATATCATAGGGTTAAAGTCTGTATCCTCCTGTGAAACTACTCGCAGATTGTATAACGCATCAAGTCTCATCAAACCTGCTAGTAATTCCGATACAGTTATCTGACTGTATTCTTCATACTTAATCCCTGTGATTACAACATCGTAAGCCCCCATCTTGTAGCCTTTCGTAAAGTGAGCTACCCCCTTGATAGGTACGAATTTACCATACTTACCCATATAGTTCTCAGCGTAGTACACCTCGTACCGCATATACTCCGGCTTATTGATTTCTCGCAGGATATCACCAACATTAAGAAATTCCAAATATTTCATCTCATTCCCTCATTAATACTTGGCTGTGGTTTTAAAAACAACTCCCTGTTCTCTTTAATAAATCTGGAAAATTCATTTATTGCTCCTTGTGTAAACAGACAAGGATTTACCTTATCATTGATGTATTGCCCATCGATGTCAAACTGAGCATGATATACATCATGCCTTGCCATGCCATACAACTTTGTATATTTTCTAAAGAATATCTCTATCTTTTTTGGGTCTTTATCCCAAGTATGCTTAATACCAATTCTTACCCCCTCGTACTCGGTAAGATAAGTATGGGGCAAGCAAGTAGCCTTAACAAGATAAACTCTATACTTAGACCTATCTATGATAACATCGCCTACAAAATCCGTAGACACAATCGGATAACCATCAAGTCCAAAGAACTTTACCTTTTCTCGAAACTTTAACACAGACATTGGTGCATATACCTCATTATGCAAACCGCCTGCAAAAGCCGACCATCTACCATCTGATTCAAAGTGGAGTAAATCTTTGATAGGTACGTCATTATCATATCCGCTCAACTGACTTGTACGATAAAACACATCATAGTCGTTCAGTGTCACATCAGACAATACAGCCAAAATATCCTTCGTTGTCCAAAATTTCAAATACTTCATATACAAACCTCCAATAGAAAACAGTATACCCCCATAAGACGCATGACCCACAAGTATCACAGATAAATCCTGATACTATCTCCGTGAATTTACACATGAAAAAGGTATGATATTAGCGATATAACTTATAAATTAAGACTGTTGATTCTCATATACTTTATCCAAGTATTGCTATATGTATTTGAGTAAAATATCAGGTAAAATCGGGATTCCTAGAAAGGCTCGCAAAACTATTTTACCTGCTATTTTTCATGAGCATACAGACAAAATTTACACAAATTTCAGCCTTTTAATATACTACCTGATACAGAAAATAAAGACCTGATAGGAATATCCAGTATCAGGTCTTTTCTAAGTATTCTTCATATGCAAACTGGTACATCTATAGTATTTTTAAAAAACTTACAAAATGGGCTGAATAACGCTATTTATGGGATTTTCTGCCTCGTCCTGCACTAAAGTTCGATACCCCCACACGTACTGCCTCAAACAACAGCACAGGTGCAACAGCTACCAAAACATTACACTGTACTAACCAACTCACTAACCAAATAGCCAGTACATTGGCAAACAAAATACCTGATAGTACTTTTATATCACTCCTGTATGAAATCTCTATTCTTTCGTTTTCATTGAAAGTTCCCATATCTCATCAATCTCCTTTACTAATCTGTTTGGTAAATAAACACTTGCATCAGACTTCCAAAGTTCATACCTTGCTTGTAAGTCCATATTCTCCTCTACAAAATCCTTCGCAAAGGGCTTCATAAGTTCATACTCAGAGCTGTTACAAAGAACAGGATTTCCGCCCCTTCTATGAATCTCATTGAATGTATTCATGTTACTTACAGGAACAAAGTCATCTCCGTAATCCTCAACATATCTATCGTACACGATTCTTCCTACATTACTACCTAAATCAGTGTCTCTCACATATGTCGACATAAACTGACAGTCATGTTTTCCAGAAATACTAGCAAGAAATTCGCTGTCTCTTGTTCCGGCAAGCAGTTTTGATGTAGCAAAATTCAAGTCAAAGCTGTCAATCAGACCACGGTCACGGTCTAACTTAATCATATTTGGAGCGAAATCATACCCAAAATCGAACTGACTCCGTGTACAAACGTATAAACCACTAACGAAAATTTTGCCTTTGTACTTTTCGTCCATGAGTAAGCGACCACAATCGGATTCTTTGGTTTCACCAATGTCTTCCTGCAAGTGAAGATTGCTATCAACTACCCCCTGATACATCTCCTCCGTTATTCCGTCCAAAACAAAGAGCAGGTTGTTATCTTGCTTGAAAATTTTCTTCTCAACATCAAATACACAAATGTCGGCATTGTAACGGCGTGACTTAACTACCTTGGAAGTCCATACTTCACGCTCATTGTTATAGACTGTAACAGTTACTCCATTTCTCGCAAGGACAACTGTTGCTACTTTGTATCCTTCTCCGTGTGTACCAATGAGATTATCGTTACCACGTTTGGAAGACACCCCCAAGAGAAGTGACTCCGCATTAAGCTTTGAAAGCCTGTTACCAATATACAACTTGTTGTCTTTGTATTCAAAATACATCTTGTTCTCCGGATTCGCTGTCTGCTCGTCCAAAGCATTCTGAAAGAACTCACGAACTGCTTCAGGAACGCCCCAATCTGAGCAGTAATCTAGCGACATCCCTAACTCGTATCTTCTCATAATTTTCTCCTTTTCCTATGTTCTGATACTATTATACCACATTTTTCGCCAAAAGTCAATAGGTTCTCACATATAAAATAAAGGAGTCAGTAATTTATACCAACTCTTTTACACTTTAATAAATATCTAATTCTCCGAAAGAAAAGCCCATATCTCTATTGTAATATTCATTTATCGCATCACATATTTGTGCCTGAGTGTTGTATACTTGGTAGCCTCCACCGTACAGCCTGTCCTGTACGGTTTCTATGTAAATCCTATCAAGGTAATGTTTTGACATTCTCTGACGTTCTACCTGCTTCTCATGCTGACGGCATCTAGCTACCCTACTTACCTCACTACACACTCTGGAACTGTGTTCTTTACACGCCTCATCTCGGTTTACTGTCTTTGCGTATCTTGCATTCCACAAGTCACGGTCTGTAAAGGATAACTTACCTAACTCATTAAGTAATTCTAAACTTGCATCTAACTCCTGCCTTATGAACAAGTTCTCAAATACCCCGTCCTTGGCTATTGTGTCTTCACCGTTTAATTCTCCCTCCCTAGCAAGTTTCAGTAATCTTTCCTTTTCAGATGTATCTACCCCCAAAGGCAGGGCTAAAAGTATTTTGCGAAACAGGTCTTCCTTTGTGTCAAATTCGTCAATGCGAATATCATACTTCAGTAAATCTGAAAACAAAATCACATGATTATTTTGTATATTCGTAATGAAAAAAGGGATACCCCCAATTTTGAATACTCTGCCAATCAAGACTTTTCTGACGTCAGACGTTTCAACATGTGACTTAGGTAGTTGACAGATAGTCTGACCAAATAAATTGATACTCGTCCAAGCATATCTACATACACCTGTTACGATACCAGTCATGTAAGAATATACCTGATAGTTAATAAGGTCGTGCTCACGACTTAAATTATATCTTAGATACTTTAGACTTCTCTTGCTAAAATCGGTATCGGAGCAACGAATACTGAGCCTTGCATCTACTCCCTTAAACCTTACATATAACTGATAGTCAGCTACCCCAGTTATAGTAAACTCCAAGTCCTCTACCCTGAATTTACCGCCGATAAAGGTCTCCATGAAGTCAAGTGGTGTTTTACTCTCCGTTATGTTTATCGTATTGCCTGTCAGTGTGTTTCGTATAACTACGCCATCCTTGCTGAGAAATTCAAAGTGAAATACCATGTTCTTATACTGGTAATTTGTTTTTCTCAAGGCTCGAAGTAATTGTGTCTCATTCGTTATTCCAGACATATCAATATCACCAATAAACTCATCGAACATATAAATGCCATACTTGTAAGTATCCGGTCTGAATCGCCTTAAGGTTATAGCACCTTTAAAGACATGAACTACCCCCTTGTGGTAATCCATGAGGTCTGCGGAGCGGAACTCAGGAGTGACAGCATCGTATAACTCGGCAAATGTATATGTATTGATACTTCTCTTGATTAAGTCATATGGTAAAAAGTATGTACCATAGTCCATTATTACTACACACTCTGTTTTGAACTTTCTGACAACGCTAATATGCTTATCTTGTAATTCAAGTGTATGTGGAATAGCCTGTGAGAGAAACTCGGTTACAGTGGTTTTGTTCCTTACCCTCACTGTAGTACCGAACACAGTCTCTAAAAGCATTGCCTCGTAGTATCCAGAGTTAAAAGACAAGATTGTACATCTTATTCCGAACATGTTAATTGTCTTGTCCTTTAATACCTGTCTTAAAGCCGTTTCATAGTGAACTGACATAATATTCGATAAATTAACAGAAGCAATATGCTGATTTATGCAATATATCTGACTCGAGCCTGAGTCTTCATCGTCTTTCAGCGAAAGAACACCACAATATTTCATACAGATTCCTCCAAACTTTCGATTCATTTATTATACATATTATACCATAAAACTTAGTAAAAGTCAATATGTTCTCATATATTTAAAAAGGGAGTCAGTTCCTAAACCGACTCCCCATATTCTCCTACATCAAATACCCTGTAAATAACAAGTACACCGCATAAATGACAACTCCTGCTAAAAACAGAGTACTCAGTGCATTAAACAGTTTCATCTGACATCTACCCCATATTGCTTTCTCAAGTCCTTTAATACCACACTATCCGTTTGAGAACTGGTGGCAAGCAAGATAGACATCAGCATGATACCAAACATACAACAAAATAATGCAAACATCGGTAAAGAAAATGTATACAGCGTATGCAGGATATCACGACAATATACCACAAAGAAAAACCAAAATACTACGCCCAAAACCCTCATCTTTTTCATTCTTTCATTCCTCTCATCTCTCTGAAAATAACTTAAAGCAAAACTGTCTGTAATTTTGATACTTGTTCTCCGTCATTTCATTGAACCTCGGTGTCCGCATGTTCTTAGCAAAAACAGGTGCGACATCAAACACTTTGAATCTTTTAGCCTTCTGATACCAAATAAGGTAATCTCCGAAAGTAGTCATAAATACTACTCTGTTGTTTCCATCGTATCTGGTACGTCGAATCCATGATTCCTCAGCACAGGCTTTGCCATCTTGTGTGGATACGAAATTTACCATAATTCTGTCATGGACAACTTTGACTACCCCCTTCAGCATAGGCAGTGTTTGAAAATGCCTACTCACATAGGAAATATCATACTTGTCTACTTTTGTAAACTCAAGGATTCTAGTGTTGTCTATACATTTAACACCGATACCTACCCCCTGTTCCAGTGTCGAAGCATCACTTAGAACGCCTATAACCTTTCCTGATGACTCCTCACAGTATAAGGCAGTACCTGCTACACTATTATGGAAGTTAGTGTATGTACCATACATCTTTAGTACCCACTTAATATCTTCCTGATAACAGTATACTGGTACACCATCGTAGATATAATCTTGCACCGTTAAATGATACCTGCGTGTCCTAGCATCCCAATCTGATGGTACCCTATCATACTTGAAAACATCTACTCCGAAGCATCGCATAGCATCTCTATAAAGGTCTGGAGGTATCGCAAGCATATTGCGAATACCCCCTACTATGCAAAAGAAGTCTGTATAATCAGAACTTCTTACATACTGACCATCAGGTAAGCGATAAGTATCCTTACCCTTAAGGCATGTTGATAATCTCATAACCCTTACACTCCTCTATTTTCGATAACAACATCTCTTCCAATACTCAACCCAAGACTCTAATGTCGGATATCTGTTGCTTGGAATGTAACACTCGATAGCTTCTTCAAGTGTCCAACGGTAAGCCCCTGTATCAAAGTTAATCATAACTTTCTTATACTGAGAACCTCTTAAACTATAGTCCAATTTAAGATTTCTTACTGCTCTATTCCATACCTTCTTATCCACACGTTCCTGTCTGACGATTGGACACTTTTTGTAACTTCTACTCATGTAATCACCTCCTATTACATGAGTACCACCTCCTTTGTCTAAATTAGATACCCCCTAAATAGGTTTTGGTCTTATCGGACATACAATCATAACTCGTCCATATGTATTTAATAATTACATAGCCTCCTCAAAGGATTCTTTTCGTCTCTCGTATATTAAAAACAAATTCTTTACCCCCTCGTTATTTCTGATACTTATATTATACCACAAAACCAACCAAAAGTCAAGTATTTCTTGCATACAAAAAGAGGATACCCACCCTCTAAGAGTGAATACCCCCTATTCTGTCCTGTGAGATTAGACTTCTGCGTTACCTTCGGTAGCATCATCAGACAGTACTTCCGTATGCTCAACAGGAATATTGCCATCGATAGTAACTTCTTTCTTGACCTTAGCATCGTATGTATTTGCCTTAACGATTTCCATCATGTCAATACCAGTTGTTTCTTTGACAGACTCCATGACTTTTGCAAGCATAATCGGCACGTTACCGCCCATTTCAGATACGCCGTTACCGTCAGAACCGATGATTTTGACCTCATCAATAGCACTGATAGGTTCAGCCACTGCTTTAGCCATCTCAGGAAGAACACCTACAATCATCTCAAGAATAGCTGCCTGACCATACTTCTTCATAGCCTCAGCACGTTTATCCATTGCTTCGGCTTCAGCTTCACCTTTCATTCTGATAGCCTCAGCTTCAGCTTTACCCTTAGCCTCGATTGCCTCAGCTTCTTTCTGCTGTTCGTACAGCTTAGCCTCAGCATCTTTCTTACGCTTATAGAGGTCAGCATCTGCATCCTGCATAGCCGCAAACTTACGTGCTTCAGCAGGTTTCTCAACTTCAGCAACAAGTTTCTGCTGTGCAACTTCCGCTTCTCTTGCCTGCAACTCGATTTCTTTTTCACGTCTGGCGATATCAGCCTCCTGTGTTTTGACCTCGATTGCACGTCTGGAAGTTTCTTCCTGAATCTTATAAGCTGCATCAGCTTCCGCTTTCTTGGTATCTTCTGACATTTTCAGTTCAGCCTTCTTAATCGCTAACTGATTCTCACGTTCTGCAATAGCTGTATCAGAAGCAACTTTAGCTTTACTTGACTCGTTGTTTGCCTGAGCCTTAGCCATTTCAACGTCTCTATCCGCATTTGCCTTAGCGATAGATGCATCTTTCTGGATCTGAGAGCGGTTGTCTATACCAAGGTCGTCGATAAGACCATCCTTATCTTCTACGTTCTGCACGTTAAAGGATAAGATACGAAGTCCTAACCGAGCCATGTCTTCCTCAGCATTTTCACGCACTTTCTGGGAAAACTCTGTCTTGTTCTGACAAATGTCCTTCAAGTTCATTGTACCGATAATCTCACGGAGATTACCTTGCAAGGAAGCCGTAATAGACTTCTTAACTGCTTCTGGCTTCTTGTTAAGGAAGTTCCTTCCTGCCTGTTCAATACCATTCTCAACGTCAATAGAAACCTGAGCAACAGCGTCAACCTGAATGTTAATGAAGTCTCGTGTCGGTATATAGTCATCTGTATGGATATCTATATCCAACTGACCAACTTCAAGCCAGTCAACCCTTTCAAAGAATGGAACCTTGAACCCTGCACGTCCTAACAGCACTCTCGATTTCTTCGATAAACCTGAAATAAGTGCCGCCCTGTCTGGCGGTGATTTTACATATGACAGCTTAAAGATTACTGCCACCAGAGCCACTATTGCAACTATCGCAATAACAAACCCTGCACCTCCGAATACCATTGTAGACATTCCCAATACCTCGCTTTCTATATTTAATTGTATGCGTATGAAACACAAATAGAATAGAAAGTCTTTGGTAAAATATCAATAAAAATAGGACGCTCTCACGTCCTATATAACTACCCCCATAGAATACTTAAACCCCGATACCAGTATCAGACATACCTAGTCAAACTTATATGGTATTGTCATATCTACGCCATTTACAATACCAGTCCTGTAATCAAACATCCCAACAACAGGTCTGAAATCCTTATCTAAGATTACGGACTTCGTATTATTGTCCGTTTCTCCAACGTACAGACCATTCTCCCAACTGGACTCCTTAGTTCTTTTGAACTGACATGACTCAATGTGCATAATGTACCTCCTATCTATTTTGAGCAAAATCAATGAACTTCACATAATCTGTTTCTTTATCACCATCGTATCCCACGCCAATAATAACCTTATCGCCTACTACCAACTCAGTACCATCAGAGAACTCTTCCGTGAAGCGATTTCCGTCCTCATCCTCGTAAACCACTCTATCACCTGATTCAGAACAAACTTGCTGATAGGTCTTAACGGTTGTTCCAGTGCCGTATCCCACCATCACACCTGGCTCGTTATAAGAAGTAACCTGAACAACAGTAGCAGGTCTCTCCCTATAATCAAGTGTAGCCTCATATACCCCCAAGTAAATCAACCACCCTATTGCTACTACTAATATAGTACCAAATATCGCAATGCCAAAGAATACTACCTTGTCATCTGTATCGGAGTACCTCCACTTTTTCTTAATAGTTTTCAGCATAATAAACCCACCCTTTCTTTTGTTTTACTATATTATACCACAAATATTAGTAAAAGTCAATAGGTTCTCGTATAGAAAAATTACTTTCTATATTTGTAATCAAAGAACTTAGACGGGTTTTTCTGGAACACCTCAAAATACTCTATCATCGTCATTAATCGTAACATAAGCTACTTTTCTATCCTTATGCTGAAGAAAGTATTTCTCGTACTGTTTAGCCAAAGCCCTACCCCCTTTATTCTTGAAGCGAAGATAGCCAAACTTCTCCCTCCAAAGCTGTATCAGCCTACCCTTTATATCAAACGCTTCGATACAAAGTACAACTTGATATAATTCCTGCTCACTCAGACCGCTGTTATTCTGTTCCAGTACAAGACTCCCGTCAGGATATATCCAGAACTGTGTAGCATCAGGACTGTACCCTTCCCGACTTACATGGAAATGGATTTCTGAACCACCCTCGACAGTCCAGAAATAAATGTTAAAACCACATACTCTTATAATCTCAGGCATAATCATTCACCGTCCTTCATGTGCCGGAGCACTCTCAGTGCTTTCTTATACAACTCATATAACGGATAATCCTTGTCCATGTACTCGAAGTTTGCCTCGACCAGTTCTCCGTCCATATCGTATATTACATATGGGTGTTCCGGCATATCAAAGAAATCTTCTAACAACACATCATCTTCTGAATAGGAAACACGCTGAGAACCCATGACAAGAAGTTCCTTACGTTTCTTACTAAGTAAATCACTCACTATTTTAACTCTCCTCTCAGCCATCTATAAATATCGTCCTTAATTGTAGGACACTCCTGTATTACACCATGTCTTAAGCCTGGATAAATAAGAATCTGAGACTTAATATCCGTATATTTATCAAAAAGCTTTTTGACTTCAACTACCCCCTTAGAGCCTCCAACAGGGTCATCGCTACCTGATATGAAATAGATGTCACCGACTTTTCCCGAAGCCTTGCGGATATTTCTCCCCATTGCACAGCTTTTCATACCCTTAAGGAACTCAAGGAAGAATTTACAGGTTAAATCACCGCCTCGTCTCTCGTCCTTTTCATACTCCCTGCCAAAAACATGATTCACATACAGCCAGTCAAACATATTGTCATTCGGCTTAAACTTATTGTTATAATTGCAGAATGTCAGGTTGTGTACCATAGGTGTTACAGCAGTTTCTCCGTGTCTTGCTGTCTCGATTGACATGAGTCCAATCATACCATTCAACACTCCCACCGGAATGTGACCAGTACCAATAAGGCATACCTTATCGATTTTCACATCGGACTTAGCAAGTAAATCCCTTACTAAGAAAGAACCTAAAGAAAATCCAAGCAGACAATAAGGAACATCAGGATACAAGTTCCGCACGTCCTCGTAGATAGTCTCAACGTCCGCTACCATGTGTTCCCAACCGCAGGTGTACATCTTAGTGTCCTTGTACAATGATTCTCCATGACCCTGAATATCATGTGCAACCACTACATAACCCCTTCTTGCAAACCAACGTGCAAAACTATCGTACCTGTCGGCATACTCTGTCAGACCATGTACTATCTGAATAACTCCGATAGGGGCTACCCCCTTATGTTTCCAATGTACCGCATGGATATTCATATATCCATTGTCATAAGTTACATCCAACTTTTCTATCTCGTGTACCCCCATGATGATTTCTCCTTTCGATTACTGGTTCTATTATACCACAAATATCACTAAAAGTCAAGTATATCTTAATAAGAAAAAGACAGGACATACATTTTCATGTCCTGCCTTAAGTGGAGCTGAGGGGAATCGAACCCCTGTCCGAAAACATTATTCAATAATACCCTTTACGCTGTTAGTCTTATAACTCAACCGACTGGTCTCTAAGTCAAGCCCACCACTCAGTTCCTACTTGCGTCTACTGAGAACCGTAAACAGCTAGAACTCCTTTGAACCTCAACAGCAAGTGTCCCTGCTCCCGTAAAACTCACTGTGTTTTGGTAGTAGCATTAGGATACTGCTAACAATCTCTCGTCAGCGTTTATTATTAGGCTGGGGATTACGTCACCACTCGAGCGAAATGTTACCTTTCATATCCCCGTCGAAACCTTTACAGCCCCGTACTCATATACTTAGCAAAGTCTCGCTAAGTGGAAGATATCATTTATACAACGAATGTAGGCATCCTCCATTTCTTTTTCTACCTCATGTGGAAAGGTTGTAACCTTTTTCTCCATCTGACCATCTACATAAGTGTAATTAGCACTCTGGTTTGGACATCCATCACGAGTTATGTTTACCGTGATAGTATTTCCATCTTGCACAGGTACGAAAAAGAAACCTTTGTAGAAGATATGACGGTCTCCGTCCATTTTCATTCCCCCTTTCACTATACTATTATTATACCACAAATATCACTATTTGTCAAGTAATTCTTATGTATTTTATTAAAATACCACAAACCCATACATAACTTCCTTATACTTAAAAATGACAACTGAATCACCCTTAATACTGTCATCGTAGGTTTGCCGTGAAGTCTTAACAATCACAGTTTTGCCATCATGCTCTACAAGAAAATAACTCGCACCGCTTTCCTTGAGTTTTCGCTTCTCTTTAAGAGTACCTCGAAGAGAATATGCCGGTTGCTTCGCCGGAAGTACATTATTTAGCAAAAATAAGAATACCCCCGCTGAAACAAGACTGAGGATAAAGATTGGAAGTGCCTTAAGGCTCATTACATAAATGAAACCAATACCGGATATAACTGATATGGTTATTGATACTATCATACCCACAGCTAACTTATTATTGTACTCCCTTGCAAAATCTCTGTATGCTCTTACCTCTTTCTTCGACATTTTTCTCTTCTTCAGTATTTCCATATTATACTCCTGCCCGTCTAAGCTGAATCTCAATCATTCTGTTTATTATATCGTCCCTTTCAAAGGATACCCCCAATTTTCTATAGTCGGGTATTGTACTCTTCAGTCTTATATAAGCTTCACCACACCCGTATGTTGAGAGCATTGAGTCAAATGAATCATACAGTCTTATGTAACTATAATTATTAGCGAACTCACTGAGCCTTGAGCGAACATGTGGACAATCTATCAATTCCAGTAACTCGTCCCATGTACTATTGTCTGCAGTCCGCATACTTTCGATATAAGCCTCTAAATCCTCGTCCTTCGTATAATAAGGAACGCATGACAAGTTATAGTCATATATCTTCGATAATTCGGTGACCTGATTTGTGTTATTATCAAGTCTCATACTGATATTGCCAAAGTGACGGTCGACATTACATGTCAAGTAGTCAAATATGAGCATATCGAGCTTATCTTCAATACTCCCATACTGCTTACCCTTGCCTGACAACAGTTCTTTGTATGTTCTAATGCTTGGGTCAAGTGCCTTGAACTGAATCATGCCTTCTGATTCTGAAGTGATACAATCACAGACGGAAACCAATACCCCCTTGTGAACTGCTATCTGGTACGGAACATAATTTGTCAGACCCATCAGACTGGCAATCTTAGACGCATATACCTCTGAATAATGCTCATTTCCGGCGTTACACGCCCCGTCAGTACCTGTCTTATATAGCTTTAACCTGCCTTCTGAGAATCCCCAACATTTAGCAAACGTACCGTCTGTAGAAAATTCCGGTGAACTCGTGACCTTTCGTGCCATAAGAATACCCTTCAAAGAGTAATCTGATACAGCAGAATCCGGTAAATGACGGAACGGAGATATCGAACTCCACTTCATCTCAGAATGTGTCGATTTTACCCAAAATGTATCAGATAACGAAATACACTTTGTTGTAAGTATCAAATCATATAGTTCCGTCAGGTCTATATGCTCTAAAAACTTCTCAATGTAGAATCTGTAGCCTACATTAGAACGTCTCCAAAGCCAATCTTTAATGTCTCGTAGGTTTAGTGGTTTGAGACTTGGCTCATATTCTTCAACAATCTTACAGATTGTTTCACTACCCCCACCAAGTACAGAAAACCTGAGAACCTTTCTATCTTTATTCATTAAATAAAAATCCATTCTTATGCCTCCTAGATTAGAACTCCTGCTTTAGAACATATTTCATGTACCCCCTTACATCCCTTGTGCGACCAGAACAGTACATGATACGGTATAATTGAATACCTTTCTCCTCACAGTATTTATTCTTCATCTCATCGTAGCGTTTTAAGTTCTTTGAAGTGAACCTTTTCTGGTGTCGGTGCTGTGTGCCATCTACCTCGATAAGAAAGTTACGTCTTGCTCCATGAACGTAGAAATCAAAACGTAACCTACCTTTGTCACCTCGTAAGTCAGGAAATGTTTTCTCAGACTCAAAAGTAATACCATTTTCAATAAGCACATTCATTACTGTCAACTCACCATAAGAATAAGCCTTGTGCTTTACCCCCTGAGTGTCAACTACTTCCTTTACAACGTACATTTAGAGTACCTCACAATCTTTTGTATTTGAACGGAGCGTCAGGGATTCGAACCCTGGCATGACGTCACCGCCATCTCCTAGTTTTCAAGACTAGTCTCTTCAGCCACTTGAGTAACGCTCCTTGAACTACCTATTTATCGTAGGCTAAAACATGAAGTTCTTTGAACCTTGTATGTATCTCACCGCTTGACGGACTGTCCATCAAGTCGAACTCCAATCTGTTGTTTTTGTGTGCCTCTACCTCTTCCTTCTTGATTCTGAAAATTTTATCCATCTCCTTCGGGTGAAGCAGATAAAATCCAGTACATTCCTTTCTTCCACATTTACATGTTGCCTTAGAAGCCATTTTGAATACCCCCTTGCGTATTTATTTCACAAATTTTCTTTATACCTAGCCAGTCTGTAGCCTAGACATTCCAACTCATACTCTTTTTTCATAAACTTATCTATTTGTAGCCCAAGGACTTAGTGACTTGAGTTGATAAGTCTTATCAAAAACATGTCTCTATACCATAATCTCCAAATATAGAACCATCAGGCTCAGAGAAACGAAGATTAGCCCAGTTCATAGCTGAAGTGTGCCAATCTCCGCATGTTTCTAAGTCACATGGTAAGTTTAAAACAAACTGACCTATTAATGCTTCATTAGTATACTCTCCAACCATCACCTATAATACGAAGTACAACTCTGTTAGCATACTCTTCAGTGCAAGCATGAGTCTTTTTAAGTAATTCAACAGTCTCGCCAATCGTATATTTACTGTGACCCACAGAATCATCATGCATTAGGCACTCCAAAGCCGTCACCATGCATTTATCCTCATACTTATCTGAATTTTTTAATTTCTCAAGCAGTTCCATCTGCTCTTCACTGTTTGGAACCATAATCATACTAATACCTTTTAAACCCTTCTTTCATCACCTATTAGACGCAGAACAACATCTTTGGCATACTTTTCACTACATCCGACATCTTTAACAATCTTATTTATAGTCTCATTTACGGTATATCTACTTTCTCCAACTGACTCATCTACCATAAGACATACCCTTGCAATATTAATACATCCACCTAAACCACTATCAGGCACATTCACACCACCAAGTTCACGTTGAATGGCAGATAATGTCTTAGTGTCATGTAAAAACCTATAAACAAAAGTGTCTTTAGGGATGAAAGTCTCCCAAATTTCAAGATAGTCTGGATCTGTCGATGCCTGTCTTAAAAATAACACATCATTACCTTTTACCTGGAAAGGTATATGTCTAATGTAATCAGCTATATCAGCAAATTTACGAGCCTTATCCTTAACATCCGCATTACTTAGATATTTCTTAACCTGTGACAAACCACCACCTTGGTTTCTTAATACTGCACTAACATCACCATTGTTAAATGCCCAAAAAGTCGCCTTAGTAAAAAGATACTCATTTAATCCTAATATAAACAGTTTCAACGTATACCTATCCGTATCCCTAACAAGTGCAGAAGACATCCTGTTAAGGTACGTCTCCCAGTATTTCACAGTGTCTTTATCTATTCTCTTGTATGTTGGCATATTATAACTCTCGCCTCTCTATTCCCTCAATACACTCGATAACAGCATTAAATGCATCAGACCCCTTACTCCCGTAATCTACAAACAAGGAGTACCCGTCATCCGAGTCACCATTATATAAACTGTTCACCTTACGCATAACAGACTTATCATCCGTCGGAAGTAGAACATTTCCATATGCGTCATCTGCATCAGGGTCAAAATCACGTGTAGCCCAATACTCTGTAATTCCTGCATTTCTGAGAATCTTATAGAATTTTTCACTTTTCTTCATAGTAATTACCTCCTATTTATTTTCTATATACATTATACCACATTTCTCAATAAAAGTCAATATGTACTCGATAAGTAAAATGAACTACCCCCTAATGTAGGCAAAGGCTGTCCGTTACCAGACAGCCTTGTGCTTGTACATTATTCCTTATCCTCTTCGTGAGTCATCTTCTCACTGCTTTCAGTAAGTACCTCGGATACATCTTCTGGTCTTTCACCAGATTTTGTATTATCCACATGACGTACCTTGTAAATCTTGCGACCAACAAGGATAACTACGATAGCAACTGCAAGGATTAACCACAGTCTTGCAAGTAACAAACCGATTGCTCCGAAGAACTCCAGACCGCCATTCCAACCAGTCTTAAATGCCTCAATGAGTTTATTACCATATCCTGCAACATCAGTTCTTACTTCCAATGGACTTGCCTCATTGATTGTGATATACAACTGAGAATAGGTAACAGTATCATCATAAAATTTCAGGTTCTCTTCAATAGACTGAACCTTGATTTCCAAACTTGAAATCTCAGATATAAGTGAAATTTTATCAGCCGTTACAGTTGCTGAATTGTACAACTCTTTCAGTCTTTCTAACTGATTCTTAGCTGCGTTTAATTCCGTCTCAAGTGAAGTGTACATCTTTGTAATATCTTCACTGCTGACTGACTTTGACGTAACAGATACGTTATCAATTTTTGAAAGACTGTCAACAACGGATTCAAACGTCTCACCAGGTACACGCACTCTCATGTAACAGTTGCGGTACGCTTTATCATCTATACCATACTCATCATAACTTACATCATCTGATTCAATGAATCCACCAACTTCGTTAATGATTGACTTGACATCCTCATATACAGAATCAAACTTAACAGTGTCTAACTGCATTGAACCACTGTATACTTTCTTAGTCTTTGTTTTCCCTAAGTCTACAGAAGTTGTACCAACAGAGCTACCCCCACTTAAACTGCCGGAATCCATAGCATACTCCTGAGTGGACTGCAATTCCATATCACTTGCAAAACCATCAACTCCATTGTTTACATATGGTATGACTCCACCTCCACTGCCTCCAGTCTGGTACATTACCTTTCCAAATAAGTATGCACAAAGGAAAAACAATGCAATACCCCCAAGGAGTGAGAGCTTCGGGTGATGTGACCTCCACTGTTTAAACTTACTCACGTACAACGCCTCCTTTCTTCAATTTTATAAAGACGGTACATATCAGTGAATTTAAAACCATTCTTATGAAATAACGGAGCGTGTGGGATTTGAACCCACGCTACGACATAAGCCGTACTACAAGATTAGCAATCTCGCCTCTTCAGCCACTTGAGTAACGCTCCTAACAGAGAACAAGGCACTATTACAGTGCCTTCTCTCCTACTGACTACCCAACAAACCCTTCGACATCCTCCGCTACCCACTCGTGACACCCAATGCACAGTGGACGTCTGCCTCAACCACAAAGAATAGTCAGTGTCCTACTTGACCCAACTTTCAGTCCTGAGAAAACCTACTTGCCGTTAGCATACCTCGAAAGGTAATGCCAGTGCTATACACCATTTGTCTTGCTCTCCAGTCATTTTCGGACGATATTTGTTTTGACAGTGTGTTCTCAGCACCTGCCCTTTTCAGAGTACCTCATGTATCCATGAAGTAATGCGGATAGTGGGAATCGAACCCACACGGTAGCACTACCAACAGATTTTGAGTCTGCCTCGTCTGCCTGTTCCGACATATCCGCTTAGTTTACTTAACCGTAAACAACATTATAAGTAGTTCCAAGTTTCTTTCCACGCTTACGATATGCAGTTCTCAAGTGGAAAATAGCTTGTTCAAACATAAATGTGATGTTCTCCGGCTCGGCTTCAAACAAATCTTTCTTTAAATGTACTCTCACTTTATGAGTTGTACCCCAGTCAACATTATGACCGATTGCACAAAGGAAATCACCCTCAACGTGAATATCAGTAAACTCAATAATCATTATTACTACCCCCTATTTCTGCTTGAATCCTTCATTTGAATATCTCTGCCAAGTTGCATACATATCCAAATAGTTTACGGCTATATACTCCTTAATAGCTTTCTCAGTCTTTGCAGACATACGAGACTTTCCTACCATAGTAGAACTACCATCCTCATATACCCAAAACTTTGTACTTTGCCCATTGGTAGTACTTTTACCTGCATGAACGTGCATCGCTTCTACAATACACTTACTTGTAAAGTACAAATAGTATCCATCTACTTTATCATTCGTGTACTTAGGCATTTAGACCTCCCATTATTATCTTAGCATTTCTATAGATATCCCTCTCTACCAAAAGCTGCATATCCCGTGGCATATTTGACTCAGAAAGGGTAAGCCTACCGCTTACGACAAAATATTTCGCCTTATACTCTGGATTGTATAAATTAGCAACTTTTATACCATACTTATTGTCCTTAAAGAAAGGGTCATAGGCGAAACCATTCAAATTCATATAATAGTTCTCAATTTTCTTTTCTCTACTCATCCTTTATTAAAACCTCCGTTACTTTCTTTAGATTTGATACAGGAATACCTAAACTTTTGAACGTATCATAAACGTCATAATACTCTTCCTCTACACCGACACCAGTATATAACGTATCGGTAGTCAAATAACCCTTGCAGTCAAAGTGTTTTATTCTCAATAATTTTTCCGTTATCTTAGGTATAATTGATATTACACTTATGCTTAAATCTGGAATTGAAAAACGCAAATACTTATTCTCATTAAATGTTTCTACATTCACATATGCTTTCACAATAATCCCTCCTCATGAAATATAAGTATAAACTTCATATCATTAGTAAAATACCCGAAATGAATACAACTAAACCGCAACGATTAAAAGCAAGGCAAAAACAACCAAAACCAGTACCGATACACGGACTGCAAAAGTACGAAACAAAAGTACCGCCTACAAAGCCCTTATGATATCAATGGCAAGTTCCTCAAGACAACCTTTACAGAATCTTCCAACACTCGTTGTCTTATTCCTGTTGTTTATTTTGATTTCCGTAAGAACTTCGCCATTATCAATGTGTCTTCCACAACTGCTACAAACTGAAGCAAATTTATCTGCCTTTCCTATTTCAAACATCAGGACTACCCCCTATTTGTCGAGGAGCTTTCTAATCTCCCTCTTAACGTATATAGCGTACAACTTAAGCACTATTTCAGCACTCGCCTGTATGGACATATAAGTCAATACCGTTATAAGTACCAGATTAACCAGTACAAAAGGAATATCCAACAAGGCAACCTGCCATGACAACAGTACAGTAAGTACAAGACTCAATAGTTCATATGCTACCTTAAGCTTTCCTTTGTCTCTCTCATAATACTTTGTAGACACCTTCGTAAGAGCCTCGTCAAAACGCTTTCTGAGTGCCTCCCAGTCTTCATACTCAATTAACTGAGTGTTTTTGTTATCTTCATTCATTCTTTTATCCTCCTCATATAGAAAACTGGGCTAACGGGATTCGAACCCGTAAATGCAGGAGTCAAAGTCCTGTGCCTTACCGTTTGGCGATAGCCCATCAATGCGGATAATGGGAATCGAACCCATACGATATCTCTATCGAGGGATTTTAAGTCCCTTGCGTCTGCCTATTCCGCCATATCCGCATAATACCTACATAAAATCAGTAGGGTCTAAAAAGACAACTATGCAATTTATGTAGTCAACATCATCTACAAACACGATATTCTCGCCGTCAGGAGTGTCTATCATGTAATTGTCTCCTTTCTTAGACAGGAGTAAATGACCGTGTTCCTTGTATGCATCTTGAGCATCTGAACAGCCTAATTTGCCATCTCGAATACCTACTTTGTATTCTTTGCCTTCCACAAGTTTCATATCATACCCCCATTAGCATAATCAGTAAAGAAAGACTAAAAAGGACACCGAACACCACAGCGGTCACAAATACAAACCTCATACCACGGTACACTACCTGCGATAAGATGTCTACATCATTTTCTATGAAATCTTCGCCTTTTAAATCATCCTTTAACCTGTTCCAACCCCATCTTAATCGCTTCATTTGATTTTCCTTTCATTCGTACAAGTATATTATACCATAAATACCAGTAAAAGTCAACAGTTTCTCAGATATTTTTATAAAAACTTGTACTTTCATACCTTACTTCGCAACCAGAAGCCCCGAACCGTCCACCATAAACGCAGGATTTCCCTGATTCACAGTAACAAAAGTACCGTATAAATTTACAATACTATTGATAATCTCAAGCTGTTCGGAATCTATCTTAGTCATCGTACTTGGTATCTCAATGCCTTGTATCTTGTTTAAAGCCTGACCCTTGAAATACTCAACCATGTCAAGCAAGGCACTATCACCCCACTCAACCGTACCTTCTGGTACAGATAATACCCCCTCATACTGATTTGGGATTGCTACCAGTGTATTGCCATCTTTTGTATACAATACTCCATTAACACTTTTATACTTCTCATTTGTTTCTTTCACGTCATACTCTTTCACACCACTGAAGCCGTAACAGCCAACTGATAGGTCATTTCCAAAATTATTGTAAGCTATGCGTTCCTCAGTACAATACTCTGAATCTATGCTCAAGTTATCCGATATCACAACTTTTGTTATCCCACCACAACGTCCTAATGCTAATTCTCCAATATTTGTTACCGTGTCTGGCATGATATATACCCCCTGAGTAGACTCAAAGGATTTCCCTCTTGGAACTGCTACTAAAGTCTTGCCGTCCTTAGTGTATAAAATACCATCTTCAACCTTATAATATTCATTCTCAACTGAAATACTAAATGCCTTAAATACATTATCCTTTCCACAGTCATAAAACATATGTGCAGGATAATGTATATCTCTACCTAAAGATTTTAAAGAACTCGGAAGTTCAATAATTTCATTCTCAGCAGACGTACAATGATTATAAGAAAAATTCCCTATATACTCAACTGAGTTTGGAATATCAATAAATTTTAGGCTACTGCATAGTTGGAAAGCTGCTTCTTCAATGTATTTCACACCCTCATGCATATGTACATACTCAAGATTTTTACAACCATCGAAAGCATGACTCCCAATATACACTATGCTGTCTGGTAGGTCTACAGAAATCAGAGCTTCGTTACCATAGAATAAAGCGTAACCAATACCTACCACGTCAAATTGGACTCCATTAAGATTTATTACCTTCGGTATTTTCACATTACCGTTTAAACTTAATCCAATATCATTGCAAAGTCCTTCATATATCACTACTGTTTTGTCATCTTCATCAACATACTGTACATTATTACACTTTGTACATATTGACCGCTTGTAATCATGTTCTTGCTTAGGTATTTGCTCTAACCTCAGCTCCTTTTTGCAAATCTTACAGTAGTATTTATTTATACCCCCATGATAACAGTTTGCTTCTTTTTCCACAACTGGTTCACCCTCCACACAATCATGTGTTACTGATACATTACACATAAACTCTTCATTGTTTACTGTGAATCTCACCTCCGATGAACCATCTTTCTTACCATTCAAAATATATTTATCATAACCGTCAGAGACTACGTCTAAAATAGACTCATCTTCTATATTTAATGAAATATCAGTGTTACTTGTAATTCCACTTATACTTAATTCATGTGGTTCTCCAATTTTAATAGGTGCATCAGTTTCGCTTAACTTAGGATTATCTACTCTTAGCTTAACTGTCTCTTTTCGTAAACCATATACCCCCACAAGTGTACACTCACCCTCAGATACTCCTTCTACTACACAGTCCTTTACCTTTGCAATGGATTCATCGGTACTAAACCAATAAACTGGAACATTGTTTCCATGATACTCAAACTCCTCTGACTTACCAACATTCACTACTATTACATTCTCAGCCAGTACAATATCACCTGACGAAAAATACACCAAAAATATTGCAAACACAATGCAAAACAATACCTTCTTCATGCCTCTACTACAACTCCTTTATAAAAGTCACAAATAAGTTATAGTAAACTTAAGAATAAAATAAAAAACCGGCATACCATATAGATATGCCGGTTATTTCATCAGCCGTCTTACACCACCTATCGGTTTATCCACCGTAATCGCCCAATTCCAATCGTTAGGGCGTACCTCATTCGGCTGTTTCATTATACAATGCCTCCCCTTTTATTCAGGGTACTACTCAAGATTTTACAATCATTCAGTCAATGTGAGAGCAGGTCTGAGCATGAGGTGTACGGGTCTCATACTTCCTGCCCCTTTCTAAGCACATGAGGGAATGACACCCCCAACTTTCACGTATCATTCAGAATTGTTTTCATACTTACTACGGTACATTCTCTTCTTGCCCGTAATCCCATATTCATGAATACAAGTTCGCCAACTACGCTACTCGTACCAGTTACTTGTGTTATAGCCGTCTTTCAACAGCATCAGGGCGAATCGGTTAGTTAGTGATTCCCACCTAGACCGTAAGCCACAACCTCACAGACATCAATGGGTTATTCTCCACAGGAGCGTCTATTATCCCGACCACAAGTCCTGTACTTTTTGTATGCATCTTGTCACGCACAGCATCTGATAGATTGTGGAGTTTCTCCACTCTTTCATACCGGTCTCCCGTTATGAAATGCACAGTATCAAGCACTATCGCACTAGATCCCGTACACACCTTAACAGATACTTCTCAGCGGAGCTGATTAAGACTCCTCTTCACTGAGTTAGGCATGTGTACTTTATTCTGCACCGTTTCAAACGGTACTGTGCTAGTATAACACAAATGTCGAATTTTGTCAACAGGTTTCTCTAAAATATTTTAAATTTCTTCCGAATACCCATCAACATTACCGAACTCCAAACCTACCACGTACCCAAAAATACGCTTCATTTCTGATACTGGCGGTAAAAATGTGCAACTGGAGAACTTACTTGCTGTACCACAAATCCAAGCCATGTCTGCTAAGTCCATTAAATGTGACTTATAATCACCAAAACTCATTTCCTCGTAAGCATTAGCGATTCTTACTAAGTTAAAGCCACATAGCTGATAACTTCTTTCATCAACATCAATATTAGGAAATAACTTTGCTATCTCCTGCTTTAAGTTTAAAATTAAGCCATATAACAAGGCATCATTTCCGATTGTATTTTTCATCTTATACCCCCAAGTGCTTTACTTTTGCCTGACGTAACTGTGTCTCAAGCATTTCTACCATTAGACTATCCCGTTTGTTGCTGACTGAAAGGCAAGTATATTTGTTATACAAATTATCAAGCCTTTCTCGTACATGGTCACAATCTATCAGATTGAACAAGTCTACCCAAGTGTTACCATCGGCGGGTCTAATACTTGAAATGTAATCTCGAACAGGCACACTTCCATCGTACCCATGCAAACAAGAGTCTTTACAGAATGTCATCGGAGCTATACCAAGAACCTTATGCTCATCATTAGATACATAGAAGTGAACATTAGACACATCACGTCCAGTATTACATGTCAAGTAATCCATGAGGAGCATATCAAGTATTTTATTACGGTCTCGTTCATCCACATAATCAAGCAGTTCCTCGTAGTTTATGGTCTTTACCCCCATAAGAGCATCATAGGATACCAGACCCTTAGACTCTGTTGTAATACAAGGCGATACTGCAAACATCTCACGCTCTACATTCTCACTCATATAATGAACGGATTCTATACCCATCATACTCGCTATGTTATCACAGTAGATTTCTGCAAATGTGTACTCCCTACCTTTATTACTTGCGGAATACTCCATTACCTTAAGAATTTCAAGACCATCACGAAAACGAATAATCTTGTCTTGCTTACCTCGCAAAGCTAACACAGGATTGTTATTAAAGTCCTCACATACCGTTACACCACGATACCGATACGGTGAAACATCCTCCCACTCTATTACTTCAGATGTTCTGCGAACCCAATAGGAATCTGTAACAGATACTCCATGTGTGGTATTAAGTATCTGATTAACTAAAGTAGAGTCAAACTGCTCGAATGTGTATCTTCCTTTTCCAGATACTCTATCTCGTACCCAAGACCTTAAAGTACGTAAGTCAAATGGAGAATCTCCATCAGTTATTATACTTCTTAAAAAATAACCCTCGCTGTCCACTATGAACCGCATCACTTTACGATTTTTATTCATCAGGTAATATTCCATACGTATCCCCCTTAAAGTATGAAATTCATGTGCGTATAAACATCTGCACGTTCAGACTCATCATCGATAATGATATAATTTATACCCCTAATATCTATATCTTCAATACTTTCTATAGGCTCACCATCATAATATATCTCATAATCACTGTCTCTTAACCGCTCATAGCTTTTCTCGATATTTGTTTGATGTATTGCCATCAAAAGTACGACAAATATCACAGATAATAAAAGTGCAAGAATAATACCAGTCTTTGCCTTCTTTGCCAATATCCTACCCCCTATTGCCTACAAACTATATAAAAATAGGGGAACTCCGAAAAGTTCCCCTACCTCCTGCTGCTCTTATCTGTCTTAACCCGTAATCTGGACTTCCTTCTCTTCCGCATACGGAGCTACATCCTTGATACGTTTCAGGATATCTGCCTTGTACTCTTCCAGACCCCACTTCTGAATCTTCTCTTCGTTCACGATTTCTCCCTGCACATTCGCCAGAATATAGCACTCATTCATTGACTCAGGGAACATTGGGTCGTTCTCATTTGACAGATAATCCTTCACGTCGGCAAACTCGAACAGCCCCTGGTCATCTTCCAGAATCCAAGCAATCTCCGGATTGAAGAACACCGGAACTACCCCCTTCGGTGTCTGGTAGTCTACGCATGAGAGAACGAAAACTTTCTCCTTTCCCGTTCCCTTGACCTGCAAAAAACGATTCTCCTGCCACTCCATTTTTACAATGTCATTCACAACAATGCCCATGTTCATTATCCTCCATTTTTTTTATATTGTGTTATTTATTGAGCAACTGCGTATGTAAATAAAGTGACATGACGCAGATACTTCTTTCTCATTACTGGTACATCCTGCTTATTTGAAGTCAACATAGAATATGCCTTGCAAATTCTATCAAACTCATCAGGATTGCCACCTGCATCGGGGTGGTGCTTTCTCGACAACCGTCTGTATGCACGTTTAATCTCCACTTCTGAAGCACTCGGAGATACCCCCAAGACCTGATAGGGATTCATCTATTTTGCCCCTTTCGATTATATGCTAATTATACCACACTTCTCATGAAATGTCAATAGTTTCTTTATACTTTTTTCAAAGTTTTCATAATTTTCTTTACTGTCTGAGCTGCTTCAAGCACATTCTTGCAACGAATCGCATCTTTATACTCACGATTGTAATATCGGTCAATAATAATGCGAATACAGTCCTTGTCCTTGTACTTCTCAAGTTCTTCCGGACTGTCATCGATAACAACATCAGCATCTTTGATGATAGGCTTATCACCGGAATGAATACTGAACTTACGAATACCCAGCTTGTATAACTGGTGTCTTCTCAGTTCCACTACATCTTCCGGTACAGTTGTCCATCCAATTACAGTGCCAAGTGACTGCAACTGGTTGATACCCTCCTTAGCACCCTTATAAGGTTGCTCCAACTCAAATGTACGCTTCTCAGACAAGTAGCGAAACACATCCTCCCGTGGAATACCATAGCCGGGAGTCTTGAATCCGTAATCAGTAACACCTCTGGGAACAAAACGTGGGTCTCGTTTCTTGATAGCATCAAGCATATTCATGAGTACTCCCTCGGTGTCTAATACGATTTTCATACGCACCTCCATAATTTAATTATTTGTATATAATGCAAAATCTTTGGGATAAACTCAACGTTTATCCCTTAGTCTTAGCACCTTCAGTCGTTTCTTTAATTGCCCTTGAAAGACCCTTAATAATACCCCCACCTATTCTCGTGACTGCTTCTGGAGCTGCAAACATTACTGAACCTGCGGCTCTCACAACAACACCTCCGGCATACTTAAAGAAGCCTTTATTACCACGGTTCTTTGCGTAATTCGTAAGGTTTGATACGCCCCACTTACGCAAAGACTTTGTTACCTCAAAGGTTTTATTATAGTATCTGTCACAAGCAGATGTAAAGTAATTGCTTCTCTTTACCTCCCGCTCGATATTTTCTACAGATTCTGCTGTTTCCTCGTTCTCAAATGGATACTGAATAACTTCTTGACCGATACTCAGGGTACTCAGATTTGGAATATACTTAAACATAAGCATAGGTTTAAAATCTCTGCCACGTCCACTATCATCTGCCACATAAGACATTACAAAATCAAGGTCATCAAACGCAAGCGTATTCAGATGTGGCATCTTATAGATATACCCCCAGTTGAAGAACGGTGCAACACAGCCGTTTAATAGATAGTCTGCACAGTCAAATGGAAGTCGTAACAACACCTGCTTACTCAGCTTCGGTACATAACATACTCCATTTATGACTAGCTGATAAGACTGAACGTATATCGTTTGGATTCTACCAAGACCGCCAAAATAATTGATGAACTCTTCCGTTATTTTACGTCTTACCTGCTCAAAGTTTAACGCCTTGTCGTCTGTTATTACACACTCCAGTAAATCCATGTTCCACTTTGGAACTTCTGTGTGCCTTGTGTACTTAACAGCCCTACCCCCAATATCAAGAGTGTCATTTGTAAAGATAGCCCTATCTTTTGTATGCCTATCTGACTTAGAACTGTTATATGCTTTCTTCTTACCCTCATGAACACCTTTATTAAAGTACATGTTCAGACGGTCACCAACAGCACTACTTACATCTTTCGCAAGTTCTTCAAGTTCAATCTTACGCTGAAATGCTTCCGTACTAGCCTTTACAGCTTCTTCTACAGTGTGGAATTTCTCATCCTCTGTTAAATCAAAAAACTCCCCAGTTTCAGGTATTTCTTCTCGCTTTCTGAACCTTATAATCTTTGCAAGTTTCTGACGTCTGTTCAACTTTGACTGTTCCTCGACAACAGGTTCTGGTACAGTCGGCTCGAAAATATCCGCCTCTTCCTGAGAAGAGCTACCCCCATCTGTGAAGCCTGCGTTCTGGACTACATCAAAGTCAAGCGGTTTCAAAGGGATATCACCTGGTTTTACAGACTCTTCTGTCACAGGCTTTGGAGTCTCGACCTCGTGGTCACCCCAATCGATTTCAGGCTCCTTAACCTCATCATCGTATACCTCAGGTTCTCCTTCGTCTTCTTCAATTTCGTCCATATCAAAATCAAATTCATCTTCAGAAGTCTCAGGTATAAAATCAACTTCTTCCTTATGACCACCATAATAGTGCTCAGGCTCTTCAGCAGGCTTGTCTAAAGCGTCAAGTCCTGCTGAGACACCCTCACGTATTAAACGTATGAGGTCATCCTGTGTATAGCCTTCTTTTAATTTCAAGATAATACCCCCTTTACGCTTGTCATAACTGCTTTCAATACTGTATCCATCTCGGCAGAGGTAAGAGTCATACCACGATTTTTAGCAGTTTCTTCTATAGTTTCTCTGATTATCTGACGAAGTACATCCTCAGTTAATTCAAAACCATTATCTGCGTCCATACTTCCATTGACTTCATTATCAAAGAAGTCCTCATCCTCATCGTCTGAGTTGAACAAGTCATTCAATGTCATATTATATGGAGAAGTATAGCCTTGAGCTGTTCCTCCCATATCCTCGGCATCGTAATCTGAACTACCGCCCATGTTATAGCCATCAGAATCTTCGCTGTTGTCAGACTCACCTGCAAAGGCATCGAAGTCATCAGCAATACCAAGCTTTCTCCTGTAGTCATCCTCATCGAAGCCCTCGCCGTAATCTGAGTCACCAACTTCCTGATTGCCAAACAGACCGTACTTCCATGCAATGCTAAGTCGTGTCTTATAATCTTGGAAGTAGCCTGGAGTTCTTAATGACTCAACTACATCACCAAATGTAAACATCGCTTCTGGACGGAAGTCAAATAACAATGACTGATAGGTCGGGTATCCCATCTGCTGTGCTACATAATCCGCTATCTCCTTTGAACCGCCTAAATCGGTAGATAAATCTACACTTCCTTCACCACAAGAACGCTTAGTCAGTTCAACAAGACCCTCGAACCCAATACCATCATTCAACTGGTCATAGAAACGTTCTTCCTCGGTAACCTGTTCAAGAAGTCCTGGCTTTAAGTGTTTCAATCTTATCTCCTGCCAGAGGTCTTTACCCCCTGCTGTTTTCTGTATTCTACCACGGCAACTTCTTACATAGTTGTAATCTGGGTCAAGAACTGGTTCTGTTGAGCCTGGTATTTCAATCATCCTCGGTGCGTTAGGGTCTTCCTCACGGTTATTATTCAATACCAAGTACGGTTTAAACCAACGTACCTTAGCAGGTTTTGAAGTCTTAATTGAGTTAATATCTTCTGGGTGACAATAAGCCCAAAATGAACGGTCATGTAACTCAGCAACACCTTTATCCGTTACCGTCTTACCCCCTTCGGTTTTTGTTCTACCAAAGTAAGTAGGATTATCGGTGTTGTTACCAATAAAGCAATCTCCATCCAAACTGTTCAGTATACTACGGATAATAGACGTACTTCCTGATACTCCAGTCATATTGAATGTACCATCCGTTTTGAATGGTGGCATATGAAAGTCTTTTAATGACGGAAGATTGATATTCTGACCAATAACAAAGATATCATTCATATCACGCTCAGTTATGCGACCATTTTTACTACTCGCATTGATGTAGTCAGACCAGATACCTTCATCTCGAACAAGAAGATGTGCTAACTGAGAAGTGTATACTCCTAACTTAACCTCTTCTTTATTCATTATCGCCCTGATAGCTGCTTGCTCAGAGCGAATTTTATTCTGATACTTCTTTGCTTCTTTCTCATCCTCAGCGTTTGCGAGATTCTCTTTTGCAATTTCCAAGTTTGACTCCGCTGTCTGCATCTTCTTAGCCTGTTCACCAATACCTGCAATAAGAGAAGAACCTGGGATACTTGAAAAGTTAGCTACCTTGGTTTCAAAGTTTGCCTGAAAACCGTTAAACTCATCAAATACAAATACTAACCCATTATCTCCGCCAAGTCTGTTATAATGAGCAGAAGTCTTAAGTGTGGCTCTTGCAACTAAGATACCAAAGGCAAACATTATCGCTCTCCAGTACACATAGTCTCCAAAGTTGCCATCATATTTCTTTTGCTTAAAGAACTTGTTCCTTAAATAATCCGGCATCATATCATATGCTTCAGACCAACCTGATGTAGCAGAACCAATACTCGACCAAACGCCTCGTGGGTCATTTTCGTTCATGTATGCACCACCGTTTACAATGAACATATTACCCCCTGATTTCTCGTAGAACATTACGGACATATCAGGCTTTCTGTCGATGTAGAAGATTGGCTTTCCTGCGGCTACCGCACTCGCAAGAATATTCATTGTCATGACACCCTTACCAGAACGAGAACCTGCAATGATATTGTGTACCATATTACGTTGCATCGGTAAGCAGGCACTATCTTTAACGTTGGCGAAAACTGAAGTACCTTTTCTATCCTCGCCTAACAGAATAGAATCCCATGAAATTGGCTTGCCCTGCTCAATAAAACGCTGTACCGCAGTATAACCAAACAACGGTTCCGCATCAGTCAAACCTTGATTATAGTTGTGTGCATACTCATATACCTTAAAAGGTACTGGAGTACGACCATCAGAGAGAACTACCCCCTCTGTTACCTCATAACCTGGCTGATACTCAATATTCTGGTTCGTACTTGCACCACTGAGAATATCACCTGTGATATCTAAATCCATATTACCGAAGACATCACAAACCCTCACACGCAAACCATTTACTGCTCCACCAAGGTGATTATATTCTGATATGATAATACCTGAACACAGACACTGCTGAACATAATACAAATCTTTTGTAATCGCTCTCACCGTGTCCGGCTCGGTTATCTGGTCGATAACAGAATCCTGCAAGTCAAAGTTCGTTTCCACACCATCAAATTTGGCATCCGTGAAGTGCTTTACCCCCTCCATACCTAAAGCCTTAAAATCGAAGTGTTTTTCAATAGCGTAGTATATAGCCTGCATCACATACTTCTCAATCTGAGGTGCTACATACTGCTTCTCATATGCTTCATAGGAGTTTACATTCGGATACGGTCTGTACACATCCTTTGACAAATTATATGTCAATTCCCTACCCATTGCATACTCCAAAATTTTATTCGCATGATAATAAGGCTTGTCTCCGGACTTCTTTACAATATCCTCAATATTGAACTGCCTCTGACCTACCTCTGTAACATCATAATACTTCTTAAACTTCTTAGCTATACCTCTAAACAAGGCTACAGCCTTACGGTCACTACTCAAAACATAACCTGGGCTAATGATAAGACATCTCTCACGGGCTAATGAAAGTACTCCGGCATAACCCTTCAGTGAGAAAGAATCCTGAAACAGATACTTGTATACAGTTCTTATGCCATCAACCGTTGACTGATACAAAGACAGATACATACTATCAGTCTTAATGAAGTCCACGATAAACTCATTCAATTTAACATCATTCTTCTCACCAAGAATCGCTATCAGGTACATATCACAGATGTACTTCTTCTGGTCTAAATATGCATCAACATCTATGTCCCTGATATTAGTAAGCAGATTTGTAGAGATACGCTGAACAACCTCATCGTTATCATGCATATTCTGGAGAATCGCACTAATTGTAGACTGAATTATTGTTGCATATCCCTTGAAGCCAAACTGAAAGTCTGTAGGTACAGAATATTTAACATCCTCCTGTTTTTGAGACTTCTCATCTTCGTCTTCCTCATCAAATTCTGTATCAAAAATATCTTCATCATCTTCCGAATCGGAAGTGCCTACACCCTCTGAGTCCTTTATTCTGTACTTCTCACGTAAGGCGTTCCAATCTACATCATTGTCAAAACGCTGGAAGTAAGCAAGAACTGAGGATTTACAGAAGAACTCAATGAATAACTGTACCGTAGGGTCACTTAATTTAACTCCACTCTTCTTGAACTTAACTGCAACAGTTTTCATAAGTTCCTCTACAACAATATTGCAACCTGGTATATCGGAGTATAATGTCTCAGTTAAACCAGAAATACCGCCACAGAGACTGGCTAAAACACCTTTGTCCTGTAAGGTAAACTCCATAGAACTCATACATAATCCTCCCAACTATATAACATCTTTATCAGTAACATAACCTTGTCCAAATCCTGAATGTCATAATTCATACTCTTACTAAACAAACCTGACAGCATTTGCTGAACACTCCGCTCGAAACCATGAACATAGTCTAAAGCCGGAACGTGATTACTGAAAGAGCAAACTCCGAAAGTACACGAGTTATCCTCCGCAAAACGAAGAAGAATTACCCCCGTGGCTACTCTGTTATCCTTGTATGTTTTCTTGACTGCTAACAGAACTTCATACTCAAGAGCGTACATTAATTTATCTTCAAGGTAATTCTGAATCTCATCTGTAGATTCTAACTCACAGCTACCAGACTTAATGTACTTGTACTTTCCATTGAGCTGTATGTCCTTCCAAGCGTTTCTCACTACCCTATCCAAGTCAAACTCAGTGCCATCAAAGTCCTTCTCATATACCTCGACTTTCCTCTCAAGGTTAACTACGAAGTCTAAACTTGATGTTTCACGGCAAATGGCTTCAAGTACAGACTTCACAGAGTCTATATCAGAATATTCGTGACTGTTAATCTCGATTCCTAACAGCCTTGCCACTCTACTGGAAGCCTCTGATGTAAGTGCAACATCAGGAAGTTTTGCTACTTCCTTACCACAGCAGATAACCAAAGCATCCGTAATCACACGATACCTTTGAACCTTTGGAAGTGAACCTCCTGATGTTCTAGTGCCTACCCCCAATAATTGTAATACACTATCCCAGTCCGTATCACCATCTTGTACCTGACCTAAGAATTTATCAATACTTAATTCAAGTCTGTTAGTACCTACAAAATGGTCAGCCATGCAAAGTGCAAAACACACATCCAAGACCTTATGTGGATTCAATTCATTGGACTCAATTACTTGTTTTATCAACTTATACATTTAATCCAAGCCTCCTTTCCAGTAGTCTTGAAGTTTGCTATGCTAACTACCCCCAATAAAGCACACAGGTTTGCAACCGAATCAGTAAATCTTTTACCATCAAGAGGTTTTGGCAAAGACTCATTAAGCTGTTGCATGTTTGGCGGAACTACAACCGCTCTATCAAACTCATTTAATACCTCAAGTACCATAACAGGATACTTAGAGTTTAAATCATTCAATCCAGTAAGAAGAGCATTTACAAGTACAATATAGAAGTCCCTTGCATACTTTGTACACTCCTGCTTATTGTACTCAAGAGCATCTTTGATAGAGGTACTATCATCTGATACCTTTACAAGACTGTGAGTCTTGCCAAGCCCATCAAATTTCTTTAACGAAAGAAACATTGGAGCAGGCAATTCAACACCTAATACAGAACTTCCCAACTCACGCTCCATTGCCCTTAGTCTTGTATACCCCTTCATTAACTGCAAACACTGCTCATACTTCTTACGAAACTCAGCCTCAAGACCTTTTACCTTTTCATGCTTAAATTTATTAAGGTCTTCATGCTCTTTATATGCATCAACGTATTCTTTTACCTTAATGAAGTGTTTATTCAAAGGACTACCTGACATATCCATCTGATAGAACTTCGCAGAAGAACCATAACTCTTATACCAGTCATCCTTATGAAAGAATTCAGCCTGACAAGTAGAACGTACAAACTCACTATCTGTAAGAAGTCTATACGGTGCAATACAATCTTCCGTTCTGTTTATGAACTCTGTAAGTGTCCCACTGTAAATAATGAATGAGTGCAATCTCTTGTAACGGTTCATAATAACCTGTTTAATGTCACTACCCCCACCCTTGTATGACTTAACTAAACCAGTAAAGTCTAACTCACGTGTATCCAGTGAAGCACCACTGTTACTTCCAGTGCAAATTACCACTTCTTCGATAGAAGCACACACCCTATCGGCAGACAGAACGTACATAATTGGAACATAGTCTGGTAACTGCTGACACTGCATCACAAGTTCAGGCTGATAAGACACTACGGAACGCTTACCCTTACCAACATTCACATGATACATCACCACAGCACCATCAGGACTTATATACAAACGCCGGATATTATTCGGTGAATACTTCTGACTGTATGTATCACGCTTTCCTCTAATATCACCGCAATAATCAATAAGCGGTAACGTAATATCATATAGATAACTACCTTTCATGTCAATACCTCCTTATTTATATAGTTATTTTAATATCCGCTATCTGGATTTTACGCACAAAAAAGACAGGGTGCTTTTTATAAACACCCTGTCAAATATGTCTTACCTAGCTATGATGTCGCCTACTTTATCGTCACCATAGAATAAATCCATGTACTCAAGCCCATTTGTCATGACAACATACAGTTTGTGCTGTGAAAATCCATTCGCCGGAACCTTAACCGCAGATTCAAGTTTTGATGTATCAAACTTGTTATCATAGTCATGAAGAGTTGTCTCGTTGTTGCAAGGATACTTACTTGACAATGCAGTCTGTAAATTAAAGTCTGTAAGATTAACCTCTATTTCCTTGTCTGAGTTATTCATCAATGTAATATCAATGACACCCATTTTGGAAGTTGACTCTTCTTCATTATAGATTCCGATGATACCTAAATCTCCAACAGATGAATTTACAGTACGGAACTGGTCAATAGACTCTTCGGACTCAGAATAACTACCCCCTGTTGCTTCACCTACCTGAAGTTTGTTAATTGCATCCATGAAGTCATTAGCAAGCTGAGCATTTACAACATCAGATGGACTCGACTCTGCTGTTTCTTCATACCCTACGTACTTCTCAAGAAATACTGGAGCGGTTTCAATCGTGAGCTTCGTCTCAGTTGCCTCAGTGCTGTTTACCAAGTCAACAAACTCGGCAAGTGTATCTTCTGAAATCTTATCCGGTGTAAGCAGTAACTGCTTAGATAAATCGATATTCGTGAAGTTAAGGTAGTCAAGAATATCCTGATATACCTCCCAGAAAGTATCTTGATTCATAGATGTTTCAGCACCATCCGGTACTTTAATTTCACTACCTGAACCAGTTCTTGAACCATCAATAGTAATATTGTAATCTATACCATTGTAAGTGTATCCTGCCTGAAGTGTAGCTTCGATGTTATCATAACCCTTACCTCCTTCATACTGTCTGGCAGTTCCAACAACCTCAAGACCTAAATCATCAAAATCACCAGTCATCATGGTTCTGTAGAACTCATCAGTACCTGCAAGGAAGTTATCTTTCTCAGCCATCATAGCTTTCTGCTGTTTCTCAGAAATCGTACCCCCAAGATTTGCTACAATGCTACTGAATATGCTTGAACGGTTCTTAGCTGCACCAATAAGGAAGTCAACAATACCTTCAGCATCTCCACCCTTAAGGTTCAGACTGTACCTATCATCCTGCTTACTCAGACCCTTATTACCTATAGAAGAATGAACACTGTCAATCAGATACGAAACAGTCTCAGAGAACTTATGATAAGTATCCATAACTCCTGCACTGTTCTCATCTTCCCCATCCTCAGCATAAGGAGACGGGATTTTCACATCCTCTAAAGGAATTACCATGTTCTTGGCATTATCAGGTATTTTATTTGCAATACTGATAAAGTTCGCATCCCCTGAAGAATGTAACCAGTTTCTCATCTGCTCAAGGTCAACATACATCTTGTCATCAAGAATTGTAACCGTTGTCAGCTTATCATTTAAGTTCTCAGTTACCAAGGTGATATTAAATGTACTCTCCATAGGGTCAGTACTGTTTGTATTACCTTCAATAACTATCTGGTAGTTACGATGCTTCCAAGCACCATTATCTGCACCAGTAGCACTTGACCATGAATCAGATACTTTACCCTTTTCTCCTACAATGTCGTCCCAAGTCTTTCCTTCCTGTTCTGTATCTGTCTGTTCCCTTATTTTCTGCTGAGATTCTACTGTCTCACCACCAGAAGTTTCCTTCTCGGCACCGTCAGCAGACTCCATGTCATTAAGGTCTTCCTGTGAAGCACCATCATCAGCCATATCAACCTGCTCTTCATCGTGTGGATTACTTCTCACATCAACTACATATCTGAAAGTACCTAAGTCGTTATCCACAACAGATTTCCAAACTGAATAATAGTTTGTATCGTCCTTAAGTACGTTAAAAGCAATACCCCCACCGATAAGCAGAACTGCTCCTGCCGTCACACCGATAATAACCTTTTTACTAGGTTTCTTCAGTTTCATTAAAATAAATCTCCTTTCCCTAGCACAGCTAGTATATTAAAAAGTGTTCTTGCATCAGATAATGCATTATGCTTTGGTCTGATTACATATACACCAAAATGCCTTGCAATGTTATGTAAAGTACGCTTACCCTGCATACCTGTTTTATCCAACGCAATCGATATAATTGGTTTCACATCAATGAAATTGAACACACCTGATAACTTCTTTCGTATCTTTTTATCAGCATGTTCTAACTGACCCTCAATCATTACCCTATCACTTATACCATAAGTATAAACTGGTATACCCTTAGATGGTATCGGTCTGTCAGTAATTTCTTTGTATAAATTAGGCAAACCTGCCAATACTTCAGATATCAGAGGACTGTCACCAGTAAACCTGTGAACCGAAACAATAATATCCTCATACCTAGCACATAAGATACCCCCTATTTGACGGCATCCTGCTTGAAGTGAACCATCTCCGCCAGTTATACCCTCACAGTCAAAAATGAAAAAGTACTCACAATTTCTACTTACTAAACCAGTATAATGACAATCTGAGTAGTCTTTGTAATATCTGCACCTGTATGAAATATGAGCATTGCTAAAAGATAAACCAAGTGCTCTATAACTATCTGACAGTGCATCTACTATATCTGAAGCAGAGACAGTCTTTCTCGTAACAGACACAGTGTTACTTAACTGATTATAGACCTCCAGTAAACTTAAATCCTTAATACCATCAATACCTGAAAACATAATACTCAAGTCCTTATATACTGGATAATAATCAGAAAGTATCGATGTTCCATAAGTTAAGAATGACAGCTTATTTAAACCAACTCCAGTCATAACAAGTTCGTATCGTAACTGCTTTACAAAATACCCTACACTAATACTAGAAATAGGGTCAGGTACAGACATCGAACCCATTTTTCTTATGCCTTTATCAGTTACCCTAAACCAACACACCGAATCATTGACAATCAGACAGTAGCACCATATCTTACTCTCAGCTATAAAAGCACTATATAATATCTTTACAATCTGTTCCTTCGTTGTTACATTACCTGAGAAAAAGAAGTCATAAACTTGATACAATGTAAGAATCTTGTCCCTTGGACTTATACCTAAATACGCAGAAAGACTTACAACCTCATATCCTTCAGCCTTGTAATTGTTGTAGATTGTCTTAGAAGTTGTAATTATAAGCGTATTGCTACGCTTTAAATCTGGAGTACCATAACCTATACTTCCATCATCAAGACAGTACATCTCATCATCAAGATAACAAAAGATAACAGACTACCCCCTTAAGAGTCTTCCTCCATCTGTTCCTTCTGCGTATGGTCTAATGCATCATCTGCACCAGTTCTTTCACTCTCAGGTACTTCTTCTTCCTTCTGTTCCTCTGCAGGCTCTTCCTCAGGAGTCGGTGTCTCTGACGGTACAAGTTCATACTTCTCCATACTTATCTTAAACTCACCAAGAGACTTATTATCCTTCGTACTTAAAGCCTTAACTGTGACAGGAATGTTTTCCTTTCCTTCTGGAATCTCAAAAACAAGCATACCATCAACGGAAGAGCCTGACTTTATTTCCTTATGCAATGCATCAGTAAGTTCTTCATACTGGTCTGCAACTTCTGCACTCAACCTGGATAATACAAGTGCATCTTCCAACTGATTTACCTTAAGAGTATACCCCCACACTTTGTCTGGAGCCATTGCTTCTCCTGAGTTGTTTTCAAAGGTATACTCAATAACAAGTTTACCCTCTTCAGCAATACCAGACTCATTGATTGACATAGTGTAGTCTTCAGTTGTATACACACCTGCTTCAAATGTATCCTCGAACTCTTTTACTTCTTCCTCTACCTTCGGAACATCTTTTGGAGTATTCTGTGTACTTCCACCGCAAGCAGTCAAGCAACTCAGACCAAGCATACAGCAGAGTCCTAATACTACCAATCTCTTCATATAAATTCTACCTCCTATTCTCTATAAAATAGCACCGTTCTGTACCCTATATCTTAAGGTACAGAAAACTGATATTTTATAAATAGGGGTGATATCCTTCATACTTCTAAGATATCACCCATAATATATTTATTCATCTGCTCTTAACATAACATTGATTGTAGAAGCTATCTCTTCCTCAAATAACTGCATATTGGCATACAAATTTGAATCTTCAAGTGCTTCAAATACAATATTATATACTCCGTGTACCTTATCATCGTTTACATCAACTACCCCCACAGTTGTTTTCTCTGTTTTAGAGGGCTTTGTCAATACAGTTGACTCAAAGGACGAATAGTAGATATCTACCAAGTTCTGCGTCAGGTCAGTATCAGAAAGTTCATTCGATATGTATTTCTGCTTCACCTCGTCCAGTTTTTTCTGGTCTACAACTACTTTATCCGCCTTGGTGAACACTTTGTAAGTGATTTTTAATTCACCCTTAGTCGCATCATAAGTAATATCTGATATGCTATCAACAAAAGCATCAAGCGTAGCAGTATACATATCCGCACTTTTCGTATATGTTCCCGTACTGTCTATGTTATCAGGTATCAACAAGTCTGATACAGAGTATACAAGGTTATCACATTCAGAATAATTCTTACCTGTGAAACTGCTGACCCATCGCTCTACCACATTAGCTGTCTCAAGCTGAAGTTGCCTTGACTCGAAAAACTGAAATACCCCCAATATAAGCACCAAAGGTATTATAATGAAAGCCGTCCTCTTAGGCATACCCAATAACTTATAGTACAGAAAAATGAGAATCGCTCCACCTAGAACAACTGCACTAACAGCTAAAACGGTATTCTTCATTACTAAAATGCAAACTACTATGTAGAGAATTGCATATAAAATACAACTCAGCAATTTCCACCGTCCACCGAGTACCATATTTAGTTGTGTCTTAGCCTCTGATATCACTGATTTTATATATGGTTCTTTAATAGGTAGGTCAGCCTCATCAAATGACTCAAACAAATCCATTTCCAATTCTTCCGAATCTTCTGTTTCGCCAAGACCAACAGTACTTTCCCCATTTATCTCCGATTTTTTCTTTGATACTTCTTTCAAAACCGATATCAGATTTTGTCGTGCAAGTTCTAAGTCCTGTTCATTCAAAATATCACTCCCTACGCAAAAAATAACCACATAACAGCCAATGCCTCGAAAACTAAAGCCAACAATAAATGAACACCCTTACATACCCCCACAATATTTGCTACTGTGAGCAAACCAAGTCGAATGTAATTTGCGTTCTCAACTGTTGTATTAAAGTTACCTCCCCAAAGCGTCACTAACAAACACATCATTACAATCAGCATCGGTAAACGTGACCTCAGATAGTTCATAAATAACTTTAATTCTTCAGGCATGATGTATTGCAGTTTACCTGATATTCTTTTAAGCATTACTCCTCCTCGTATTCATCTACTCGGATACTCATGTCAACTTCCTCAGCAGGACGATTGAACATGAATATTTCATCATTATACTTATCATCAGCACCTAACGGTGTAACTGTTGCAATTTTACCTGGTTTCTCAACAAGATAAGTCTTACCTACATTGTTGATACCGTACTCAACACAGATAAACTGAAATCCTTCATCAGCGAATATTTCAATAATATCCGAAATGATTCTTTTGGCTTCTGGGTGCAGACCGTTTAACAACTCATCCATAATTAGGATTCGTCTACCCTTGCGAATCTCAATAAGAGATACAACAAATAGAAAACTTATTACCTGCCTTAAACCGTTACCACTTTGTAACTCCATGTTACGCTGTTTACCGCCTCCAGTAATCAACTTTACAGTGATATGAGCATATTGCCCACGGTATACAGACCTGTCAAGGTAAATTCTTCTCTCATCATAAGGAAACAACTCAGCCAAGGCTTTGTTAATTACCCCCGTGATGTAGTCAAGAACATTATTCGTGTTTGTATCGCTGACTGTAGCAAGCAGATTCTGTGCCTCAAGCATGATTGCATACTTATCATACATATCCGAAAGGTTTTTAATCATACCATCGATTGTCTGCTTCAATCTCTGTGCCTCATTATACTGTTGTCTGTAGCCTGCAATTGCGGTTGCATACTGACTCATACTACTGTACCCCCACGTTTCTTCTGTGCATGTTCTGACCAATCTCAGCCAGATACGACTTTGGTACTTCCTTATCGGTTGATGTTGCAAAAGTTCCAATCGATGTACGGACTAAAGAAATATCAGCCGTTTTACCACTGTAATCCAGCTTGTAACTTCCTTCCTCATCAATGTAAAAAACTGTTCCATCATCCCATTCGTGAATTACCGCCAATTTAACATACCCCTTTCTTTACCAAACTTGCAATTTCTGTCAGATACTTCTTAGGTGTATCTGGAACCTCCGGTGTAACAACAACTTTACCCCCTATTTTGTGAATGAGCAACTTTGTTGTTTCACGGCACAAATTGTAGTCCAAAAAGTAAATACCATTGCAAGAGTAGAACCTTGCAAGTAATCCGGTCTTACCGTACCACTCCTTGATAATATTCATACGTCACAGCCTCCTACTGTTTTCCACTACACTCAGAACAAAATTTCGCTCCACGTTTAATAGCAGAGCCACGATGAAGTATTGTCACCTTTCATTCTGTATAACCTATCCTCTTCCTCTGAAGTCAGTTAAAAAGTCAGGCATCATACCTTCTCGGACGTACTGCATATCTCTGTAATTCATTTTTTCACCTTCTTAAAATTACGTTTTACCATAATCAGAAAGCCCATGTTTACCACAACAAAAAGTAAACCAGACAGGATACACACTACATCAGGTGCATCTTTAACACTCAGCACTAAAAAGCCCTCAATGAAAGATGCTAATGAAATGACAACGCAATCGAGTATCTCACTGTGCTTTATACTGAGACTCGCCTTGCACAAAATAAACATCGGCAGGTTTCCTAAAATCACAGAAAGACCTACCCCCATATCGGTGCATGAAGCAAATACTATATAAAGAGCAATGCTATGTACCGCATAAAAACAACTGATGTACGTATTACCCATCTGACTTACCCCCTTGCCACTTAGAAGTCTTCGTCATCTGAATCAAAGCCACTTGATTCTTCATCGTTAATAACATCTTCTTCACGGTCAGCAATATACCTCTCTTCCCAACACTTACGGCAACGCTCATCATCTCCGGAGCCGAGTGCATCGCAGTCAAGATAACTCTCAAATACTGCACGTCTACACATACCCATTGCAACGAAATCCTCAGCTGCTAACTTACAAGCCGGAAAACGGAGAGCATATTCTTGTGCGTATGAAATACCCCCATTATACTCGTCCATAATCAGAGAAACGAATTTCTTAGGAAACTGACGAGCAAACTCCTGGCAATCTACATCAGCACCTTTGATGATGTACACAGAACAGTCCTCACAATTACGTGAACCACATACCGTTCCCCACATCTTAGCAAAATCAACCATACCTTCAGAATCATATTTTTTACTTATGCTCATAAATCTACCTCCTATTACTTGAGAGTGTACCTTTATAGGTAACACTCCCAAATGCAACCGCATGAATGATATGCGGATATCATGCTTTTTAATAAGGTTTAACAGCGATAGAACTGAACCAACTGTTTGAGTCATCTGTGAACACAAGTACAGCCTGCTTGGTACTTTGCGGACAATAGTACACAAACAATGTCTGACTGAACTCATCATCACTACCGATGATAACCCTGCTCAGTGTCTCCGGCATAACTTTGAAGTGGAAAATCCCTTCAAGTGCCTTCGTCTGCAACAGTGCAATCTGCTGAATGAATTTACTGTTCTTTAAAGTCATTTCTGAGTTGTCACTGTCAATAGTAATCTCTACACTGTCATTCAGCAGTTTTAGACGCTTCAGAGTGTCCTGCAAATAGATACGGTCAACAGAAAATGCATGGTCTTTCTTATAGCCGTCCAGATAATTCTGATATGTAGGCATACGGTTATCATACATGATAAATGCTCTGCTCTGAGACGTCTCAAAGTACAAATGAGTATCCGTCCTAGCTACCCCCAAGACCTCTGCCTGACAAATTACCTTGTCCATAAAAGATACTGACCTCTGTACCAGACAGATATTCTTAAACGAATCACAAAGCATGTTCCGCATGAAAGTAGTATGCGTATTGCCAATATGAATAACATACTCATCGGCAAAAATCATCTTACTGAAAAGACTTGTACCTGGCTGTAACATAGGTAAAAGGTTCTTTGTATAGAACATTACCTTCCGTGACTCAACCTCCTCAAGTTCCTTATCCGGCTTTGCTATGGTTATCTGGTTGAGCACATTCTTTTTCATCGGAACCTCAGTGAACATCCATGAAGAAACATGAGGTGTACCATTCTCAAGGTCTTTCTCCAATACACTACACTTTACACGTCCAGACTGAAGTGTTTCAAGAGTAACTTCCTCGACTTCAGTACGGCGTACCCCCTTGTAGGAGCTGAGAAAATCTTTCACTTCCTTGGACTTCAACTGCATGTATCTGATACCGCTGTTACCCAACTCCTCAGGAGTAACCTCAACTGTAAAATACTGATGGTCAAGAGGACGGAAGAACAAAACAAGCTGATTGGCTCCTACCAGTTCAACGCTATTCTCACTAACCTTGAAGATAACGTTTCGTAAATCCTCACTTAACAGACCGTCCTCAACAACCTCAGAAATATCATTAAGGTTAGATAAGAGATTGGCATAATCACAAACAATTTTCATATCTCACTACCCCCTTATACTAATCCTGCGAGACTCGGCGGTGCAGGTGGAGTACCCATATCGTCATCATCAGACGGCTGAGAGAAATCTCTGTCAAAAATGCTACCACCTGAACCAAATCCAGACACATCACCAGTCTGTTCATTCATCGGGTTTGAAATAGGACTCGGAATGAAAGGGCTACCCTTCGGTGCTGTCGGCTCAACAGTCTCTTCAGGTTCTTCCTGAGCCACAGATTCCTCAACCACATGAGCCGGAACTTCTACACTCTGTGCGGTCTCAGTTACAGCCTGAACATATGTATCATTTGCTTCTTCGGACTTAGCCTCAGGTTCTACACCAGACAACTGATTTGCAAGGTCAAAGTTGCCTGTTTCGATAGCAGAGATAATCTTTTCTACCTTTGCAACTTCTTCCTGCTTCTCAGATGATACACGCTCATATTCCGCACGAACTGTTTCCGGTGTGATATTCTTGTTGTATTTTGCATTGTATGCCTTGATAGCATCTTCCTGCTGCTTAAGAAGAGCCTCACGTCTACCAATACTCTGCTGACGCTCTAAATTGATTTTCTTAGCCGAATTGTTCAGCTTGGAAATTCTTGCTTCTAACTCGTTCATTACTGTTCTCCTCTCATAATGATATTCAAATATTCTATCGCCATAGCCTGAGCCTCAGGCTTAGCATCCTTAATCTGTTTTACCTGTTCTCTTGGGTCTCCTGCCAACATCCTGTACTTCATGATATCATCTAAGGTTGAAGCTAAATTCTTCTTACGAAGTTCATCTTCAATCTCATCCTCGCTTTTCTCAGCGATAAATTCCTCCTCATCATAGTACAATTCTGTGTACGGAGTCAACTCCCAAAAGATAGTGTCCATATCCGGCTCTAAATATCCATGCTCTTTCGTACTGCTGAAACTCATAATCCAACAAGCATTATATGTTTCACGTTGCGGTCTTGTTGGACAACCTAAGTAGAACAGACTGCATGGACTACCATCCTTCATTGTTGTTGAATACAACTCAGGACTAGGGGCATGTATATGTCCAGATACAATCAACTCTACACCGCAAAAATTATCAAGGCTTGAAACTTCAATACCATCGTGGTCTGCGTACCAAGTTGTACAACCTTCGATAGTATAATTGTTATGCCCGATAACAACGTCAGATACCCCCTCCGGTGCTAAGTCCAAAGGACTATGCTCATCTCCGTAAGATACAAGGTGAAAACGCATCAAATGCTTACCCTCATCATAGTAATCAAAGTAACTCGGTACTTTAATCACATCGATACTGATAAGAAAGTTAAAATCAGGGTAGCCTTTCATGTCGTGATTTCCTCTAACTGCAAAGACTTGGCACTTTTCACTAAGTCTCTTCCAGAAACCGCAAAACATAGCGAATACCTCACGGCTCTTGATATTAGTCTCTGTCCAACCTACAAGGTCACCTGCGAAAACACAAGCACTAGGCTTACGCTCATCTACTGTCTTCTCAATTTCATGAAGTACGTTACAGCAATTTGTAAGGTAGTCTTTATGCTTTCCAGTGAATACATCACTGAAATGTAAATCACCAAAGACAAGTATCTCTCCGCCGTTTACAACGTTCATCCCAGTTTTCTCCTTTCATAAAAATTTCAATAAGTATAATATGCCTTTAGTGCAAACTCGTGAATAAACAAATGCACTGAAGTATTAAAATGAAACCTTTATCTTATCTGACAAAGCATAAAAATAAGGGAGCCTTCGCTCCCTTAAAAGCTACCCCCTATTCAAAGAGGATATCGTCTTTTTGTGTTTCTACCGTCTCCAAATAACTTTTTGAAATAACCACAGCATGAGAAATCTCGTTTCCGCTACACTGAATAAAGATATCTGCAAGTGAATTATCGGCTGTAAATCTTACACAAAAATTATCGTCATCTTTAAAATCAACTCCTAAATCTGACATTGTGTCATACAAGTTACTACCAATTCTGATTCCACCTACTTTATCTCCTTTTTCCGTAAACAACATTCCGATAACCTGCTCGCCCTCATCCGTTTTCTGCAAAATCAGACTCGGATTATCAGACGTAAATCCAATATTGAGTGGTATATTTGTATACATACGGTTACGAATGTATTCCGTGCTTGGAAATAACTCCTCACCTCTTGCTGTCTCGTATGTTACATACCCATTGCTATCAAACATTTTATCACACTCATACACAGGTATATCAAACTCATTCCAGTCTAACTTCTTAAACTGAAAAAATCTATCTGGATTAGTACAATCTAAAGCCATTCCAGTAACCTTGCCATCAGACTTGTGTATATTTAACGTGTAATTATTGTTTGAGTAAGACATATCAGAGTCAGGATTCTCAGGTTCTGTTTGAGGAATACCCCCAATGACTTCTATGTCATCTCCATCATACCTGAAACCTGTTATATACAGTGAGTCAACTCCATGGTATATAACATCATCAGCTATGTACTCAACCGTAAGACCATTTGAATATTCCACATCAATTTGACCTGAATCGTCATAAACAGGTATCTCATACCCTTCAACTGAGGAGTTCCTTGTAAACCCATTAAGTAATAGGCTGTTCTGTGTAAAATCATATGGAAATTCAAGTTCCTTATCCCCTATTTTAAAGGTCACTCCCTCATACTCCCTCTTTACCTCTTCGGTAGCACTTTTGTCATCTTCCTTGGCGGTTTCTTCCTTAGACTTATCCTGTGTCGAACTTGTATCGTTAGAACAAGCCGTAAGCGATACCCCCATGATGAGCATCAGCATTACCAACAGTTTTTTCATACAAAAACGCTCCCTTCTCAATGAAATTTCACCTTTAGTATGAAAGTATCATTGAAAAGAGAGCGTTTCTCTACATCACACTATATTACATATCACAGATTACTTTCTGAACTTTCTAAGGAAAGCCCCGATAGCAATCGCCATCGAACTGAGCATACCGCCAACATACGGCATTACTGCGGTCACGTCACCTGTCTGCGGAGCGGAGTTTGTGCTACGCACAACAGTCTGCTGATTGTTTCCATTTGCATTGGAATTATCTCCGGCGTTATTATTTACTTTATTGCCGTTTACTACACCGCCGTTAGCGTCATTTCCATTGTCTCCGGCATTACCGTTGTCGCCTGTGTTTCCATTGTCTCCTGTGTTACCGCCATTGTCAGAGCCGTTTCCGGTGTTGTCACCATCTTCTGATCCGTCACCAGTGTTATCTCCGCCTTCTTCAGAACCGTCACCAGTGTTGTCTCCGCCTTCTCCAGTATTTCCATCGTCACCAGTGTTGTCTCCGCCTTCTTCAGAACCGTCACCAGTGTTGTCTCCGCCGTCCGGCTTCTCGCCTGTATTTCCGCCTTCTCCTTCATCACCACCGTCTGTATTACCCCCAACGAGGTAGGTCAGCGTAAATGTACCATTGACCGGAACTGACTCCCAGCTTCCATCCTCAAACTGAACATCCATAGCATAGTCTTCCAGAGTGAAGCTGTATGTCTTTCCGTACTCCATTTCGTACCATGAACTTGCAAGTTCATCTTTACTCAGGCGAACCACAGCACCGTCAGAAGTCTCCTCGACAGTGTAAACGCTGAACGGGTGTCCGTTAATCTGAATGATGTTTGAATAGAAGTCCACATTCACCGGAGTCTTTGTTCCGACATACTTAACAGTCATAACGACATCTGAACTGCCGTCAAACTCCAAACCAGATACCTCGACAGAAGCTGTTCCAGTCTCTACAACGTCACCGGAACCATCTTCGCCGGAACCATCACCTTCGCCTGTGTTTTCATCGCCTGAACCTGAACCGGAACCTGTTCCGTCCTCAGTGCCATCTCCAGAATCGTTGTTCTCTTCACCTGAACCTGTGTCCGAACCTGTGCCACCCTCAGCACCTGCATTGTCTTCTCCGGAACCCATATCACCTTCGTTCGTATTCGCATCGGTATTTTCTTCGCCTTCACCATCTGCTGAAGTATCTCCATCAGCAAGAGTTTCCGCTCCTCCGACTTCCTCAGCTGGAACTTCAGTGACAGGTGCTGTCACCTCAACAGCCTCTTCCGGTGTTGTAACCACCTCACCCTCAACAGGTGTTTCTGCTGTTGTTACTACATCTCCCTCAACAGGTGTAAACGTAACTTCCGGTGTTTCTACTTTCTCAGCCGGAGCCTCGATTGCGATTGACTGAGCCTCTTCTCCCGTAGACTCTGCCGCAAAAGCGGTAACTGACATACCCCCAATAGTTGTTACTGAAAGTCCCAACACAGCCAGTCTCATGAATCTCTGTTTCATATTAAAGTACCCTCCTAAAAAATTTGATTCTTTTTTACTAATGCTAAATCAATACATTAGTAAATGTTTCCAGCCAATTTACACTACTCACCCATAACCCCAATACCTTTTAGACTTAACTTGTGATAAAGGTTTTTATCAAATTGACTTTACGCATACATTATAGCTTAAATCTCAATAAAAGTCAATACTTTCTCGCAAGAAACCTGAAATTTCTGGAAAAATTTCTAACTATCTTAAGATTTTATTGCTAATATTGCAACCTAAAATAGAACATTACGTTTAAAGTAAGATAATGAACATGGAATACCAACCTGCTCCAGACGAACTTTTCCGTACTCATTTAAAAGAACTATTCTATCATGCTCAAACTTCAACCTCATACCATTATATAAATGAACAAAATATTGATTATCTTCTCTATAAATGAAGTAACCAGTATCCGCAAGGTCAAAGTCTTCGCCATGATTCTCTATTCCATTAATCCCTAAGATACTACTATCAATAAATTCAATATCGTATGAATATCCACCATACCATACACTAAGTTCGTATTTCTTTGCGTACCAAGCGATATCAGCAAAACATTTTGAACCTTTCATCAAGTGATAAATCTTAGAAACGGAATCAAGTACAACATAGCCGTCATATGCATCTATACCGGATTCACTATCACCAATTATCCGTAAGAAATACCATAGGTCTATAGACCGATTTCCATCAAGATACGATTGTTTGTGTTTCTCATTAAGGAAATCTATGCCTTCTATGCAACACTCACCTTTGACGAGTAAGTCGCACACTTCTTCAAGTGTAAACTTACGGAGAGTGTAATTCTCACCTACCGTAAAAATTACACCCTCCTTTTTACAGTCATCGAACAACCGATACATTACTTGTCTCCCGTATGTCCGAATCCACCCTCACGTTTCCTATCGTTGACATTTGCATTATCAGGTCTTAAAAACTTCTGGAATACCCCCTGACCGATTCTGTCCCCGACATGAAGTCTTACTTCCTTACCACTGAAATTATAGAAAGCAAACATAATCTCACCATCATTTCCTGGGTTTTTGTAATAGTCAGAATCAACTACCCCCACACCGTTAGCAAGCACCAGACCAAGTTTCTTTGGGTTACCACTACGGTTGTAAAGGAATAGTGCCTCATCTTCAGCCATACAAGCACGAATACCAGTATGTACCTTAACAGGTACACCAACGATTGCGATATCACTGTTTCCATCATCATCAACTACTTCCATAGTGCGTGTCGGTGGTATAATTACATCCTCCGCACAAAAGAAATCTGCACCTGCACTGTGTTTTGTTTCGTACACCGGCAACTTCGCCTGCGGATACTGTCTTACTACTTCCTCCTTGTCATTGATTTCAATAACCTTTTCTGCAAATTCAAACTTTCTCATGATATGTATTCCTTTCTAATTTTTAAATGATTTTGTGTAGCAATACACAGCCTTTACCCTGAACTTGGCATAAAACAGCCACTTACCAGAATTTTCCGATAAGTGGCTAACATCTTCATAGCCGTGTATCTTAAGTAAATAGTTACTACCTGATGTACTCAATAGATATATCCTTTGAGTCACAACTCAGTTTCGTAGATTCCTTTGCCTTTCTCAAGAACATTTCATAATGCTCTTCTACCTCATTTGCTACAAATTCAGCAAAGAACTGGTCATCACTAAGTAAAAAGAGCTTCTGATTACTCAGTGAGTACCTGCACATAGATTTTGAGTCTGAATTAAAAAACTCTGCATATAATTCAGAACCCTTAGAATAGCAAGCCACCCAGATACCCCCGAAAATTGGGTACTCAATCAGTGGCTTATAACAAGTCGCATCATTGATAGCCTGTATCACAGTCATAACACAAGACTTAATAAGAAAAGTCTCCAATGAGGATACCCAACTGTTTGAATCTTTGTAGTACCTCATAATGCAATGAGAAACACCTGATGAAATACCTGACAGTGTAACATCATAACCTGTACAAGTTTCATAGATATTACAATGTATTAAACCTATTCCCAACTGCAAGTTACATGACGCAACAAACTTTCTCATCTACCTAACACCTCCACTAAATGTTTCGGTCTATACTTCTTCAGCATAAGCCTTCGCAAATCGACCTCATGATTAAGAGTCTCGCATACAAATGGATTAGTGAACGTATCATCAATAATATCTCCAGTTTCAACATCAAATGAACAGTGTTCACCTCTCGCACTATCAAAATATGCAATCACTCCACCATCCATGCCTGCCTGAGCATACAGCTTAATACCCCCATAGCAGTAATATGTAAGCAGATGAACTCGTGCCGGAACTAATTTGTATAACAGTTCCTTATGTTTCTCAATTACTGCATATACAAAATCAGGCTTAATGTTTTCACTACCTATCATTAAACCCTGACTTGTAAACATTGCATACTTCTCAGGACGTCCTTTTTCATATATCCTTGCCACCAGTGTACCATCGCCATTTACGAAATTCCCTACTGACAGTACAAGGTCTGAGCCAAGTTCATATGACTTCTCATTGGTAAAGCAAGTACCCATTTTCACCACTCCTTCTAAATAATAAATATCCGAAACGACACAATGAAATAGTCGTCCGGCTAAATACCTTTGAAAATTACATTTGACTTAAGAATTTTTATATACTAAGTCATGTATTATTTCAAAGGACAAAGTTGCAAATTTTCAAACCTCACAAAATTCAAATTATTTACAACTTTGCTTATAGGAATATTATACCATAAAACTTAATAAAAGTCAAGTAATTCTCACATAATTTCATCAACATTTATCCGCCATGCATAATCTGTACCGTCCCGATACTGTAAATCTACTACTTTAGTATCATCTTCAAGTTCAAAGTATAATACCCCCGATACCATATCAGGTGTCTCTCCCTTGTACAGATAATCACTCTCAACAAGTGTCGGGTCTTCTGCATAGCTTTCGTCACCAAACAGGTAATTGCCTTCCTCATCATAGGCATTAAAGTAGGACAAGCCGTAGAATAATGTGTATTGAGCAGTTGTTTCAATATCATAATTTACTTTCAGTATGGTCTTTGTGCTACCATCAGGTCTTAACTCCGGCATCAGGTCTACATAAGTCACAGTTACTTTCCCTATCTCTTCACCAGTTTCCATATCATTGTAAATTGTAAGTGTTTCTCCAACAGATACATACTGAGTCGCTGTATCATTAGTGGCATCATCGTACCAATAACCATCATCTGAATCATCGTATTCTATACCTGTAGCTTCCTCATATGCTTCTTTGCTCTCTTCTACAGACTTCGCAAAATTGAAGAACCATACAATCGCCACAATAATTGTTATCGGAATAGCAAACTTAACCAGTTTTCCAAATACCTTGAGTACAACAAGAAAGCCTACGCCACAATTCCTTGGCTTTTTGATATTTGGCTCTGAACTCCCGAAGGACATATTGCTAAATACGTCCTGACTTTGGCTGTCTTGATTATTAAATCCCTGTTGCATACCCCCTTGATTATCCTCTGTGCTACCAAAGGACATATTGCTAAATGGGTCTTCGCTTTCAGCAGTACCATCTTGCTTAGTATCGACACCATCGAATACATCGAAGTCGCTACTCTCTAAAGGAGAGCCACAGCTTGAACAAAAACTACTGTTGTTCGGATTATCCGCTCCACAGTTACTACATTTCATCTCGTATCACCTTACTTTCCTGGGCAATCAACACAGCCAGCCTCAAGATTTTCTTGAACTGCCTGAAATACATTAAATGCAAATGACGCAAATACAAATACCTCAATGATAATTGTAATAACAGTTATGATGATTGCTACATTTCTACATAATCTCATCTTCTTTTCACAATACTCCAACATTGCAGTATCGTTATTCTGTAGAGCATCTACATACTTATTGTTGAACCTTGTATAAAAGAAAATAGGTATCGCAGGAAGTACCCCCAATACCAATGCAGTTCCAATTAATATTAAAACTGTTCCCCATACAGGTATCCGCTCACGACTTTTATACTGCATTTGTACACCTCCATAAGTAAACCTTCATCTTGAGTTATCCACATTTGAATGTGGAAAATGTGAATATCTCCCATTAATCGACAAGTTATCCACATTTGAATGTGGAAAATGTGGATATCTCAGAAATAAAAACAGCCTGACAGATATATCCTGCCAAGCTGTTCTACTAACCGAATATTGCATCAAATATCTTAAATGGTAAAGCAATAACTGATGTTACAATACCAATTATAAGACTCAGAATAGAGGATATTACAGCTAGGAAAAAGAATATATTTCGATACATTGCATATCGCTGTGCTCTTCCTACACTTCCATAATTATATTCTTGTATCGCTATGTTATAGCAATATCTACTGATTCCATAAAATATAGCACCAAAGATACCCCCTAATAGAAAAGCTATCGCTACCCTGAACGCAAACCATATACCTCGTACATACTTCATTGGAAGATATTTAACAGGTACATTTCTATTCTCTACAGTACCTTGGTAAGTACCATTCATACTGGCATTATCAAAGAACGCTCCACAGCAAGGACATCTCCCTACTCCATCCGGTATCATATTCTGACAAAAAGGACAAATCATTTTATCAACCCCAGTCCCTTACAGCTTCGCTAATTCTGCCTCAATGTCTGCGTCCAATGTTCCTCCGGCATACTTATTTGCAAGGTCATCTGCATCAGAACCCTCAGTGTCTGCATTCAACTCAGCCTCTGCATTTGCAGAATCAAGCATCTGATTTGCTTTTGCCTCCATGCGGTAAAACGCCTCAAGAGAAGATGTGGTGTTTGTACCTGCCGTAACCTTGTTGATATGGTCTTGGGTCTTAGCAACGGCAACCTTAGCTTTGATAGAAGCACGACGGCTCTCCATCTCTTTAATGTCTGCAACAAGTTTGTCATGTGCCTGACGTACTTTTACAGCATTAGCATGAGCAACATCGTATGCCTGTTTCAGTCCGGCTTTCTGATTCTCCAGATTCTGCTTCTCTACAAGAAGTGTTCTCGCATCATCAAGATTACCTGACGCCTTAGCGTTCTTAGCTGCTGTGAGCATCTTAGCGATTTTCTGCTCACACTCATCAAGTTCACGCTTGCACCGCTTTTCCTCAGCCATGACTCCTGCTGTTTCTTTCTTAACCTCTGCTAAATCTTCTCTCAAGTCTCTCAATGTCTGGTCTACCATTTTTGCCGGGTCTTCAGCCTTATCAAGAACATCATTCACGTTTGACTTGATAATACCCCCGATTCTGTCAAAAATACCCATTGTTTCTACCTCCTAAATATTGTAAATGAGTCTTTCTTTGGTTTATAAAACTTACCATTTTTATATGGTATTTCCAAAGCAAATTCAGTACCGCAGTCCTCCTCATAGAAATGTTTATCATACAAGAAGATTGTCACGGTATCACTCCAGTAACTGATACGGAAATAATCGATATCCATGATATAGGCTTTGCGTTTACAACCTTTCGGATATGTAAATCGCAACTCAATAGTTTTCATATCAAGCATTTTGCCTGCATCAACATCATAGACATATAAAGTCCCGTACTTTTCATGTTCTTGCCAACGAAAAAAGAACACGATTTTTCCAAATTTTTCAGAATGTACGCAATTGGACAAGTTCTCAAATACAAGACCTTGCATCTTAGCCTCATGCAACTGCTCCTTCATTACATGTTCATTTGACATGTCGTCCGTATCGAGAACTGAGCCGGACTTACTGTAATACCAACGTGTTAATACTAACATTAGATACCCCCTAATAGCGACCTTTTACTTTGAATACCCTGTTATACTCATTCCACACCTCAAGTACAGGTTCAATGTCCTCCTTAAGAAAACCATGTGTGCCGAAGAAACTTCTCTCACACTTTAATATACCTGCATTCGCCCAATTACGAATTGTACCTTCTGTAACATTAAACATTGAAGCTACTTCCTTAGTACTCAAATACATTTGTAAATCCTCCTACATTAAAGCATTCTTGCTCTTCTAAATATACGTCTTGCAGTTTGAACAGCAGTTCTCTTCATCCCAGTTCCATAAGAATCACCGTATAGCACCCTATGTACCTGCTCGACATTAGACCATTTAACGCCCTGTCTTATACAACAATTTGCCAAAAAGTCAATATCATCCATATCTTTATTCCTTCCAGATACTAACTTCATAACTAATTGTGCAACATCATTTACAACAAAAACTCGTACATTTCTGTACTGACTTACAGGTACAACATAATTCCACAAATACCTAGAATAAGAATAAGACTTCATAAAATCACTATTAACAAAATCTGGATAAACTCCAATTCTTTCAGCAGTCTCCTTTACGCACTCTGAGAGAATTATATTACTTGTCCTTATCTCGGCATCAATATCACAAGTACCCCTCAAATTGTACTTAAGTGCTAAAGCTGAACCTCCTACAATCAGAATGTCCATACTTATATTTTCACCATACTTACTCCAAATGGTTTTTATTAACTCCTCAATACTTGGAAGTATATTCTGGTAGTTTAAATAAGGTGTTGTAGTACAATGCATCAAATACCCCCATTACATTGCTTCGTCAAAACTGTATAACAACAAACCACAATTTTCAAACTCAGGGACGTATTTATCAGCATACTCATTCAATGTCTCCTGAATCTCTGTAATATCCTCCTCAGAAACGTCACCACTCATCTTAACATAATCAATTACGATTCGTGGGTCAGCAACATACCGCTCTAATTTTTTAGGTTCTAATGTACATAACTCTCCGCCTACTTTTTTAAGAACTGCCACAACCATGTTGTACTCATAGTCATTTTCTACAATATCGTTTATTTGACCCTCATACTTAGCCACAAACTCTTCAACACTCATACGCTTTACTTCATGCATCAAGTGGTTCTGCAGAAAACCAAGTTCTCTGTAATTCACATCCATTGCAATATCTTTTAAATTAATTTTCATTTTACTTCCTCCTAGCAATAAATATCGCAATCTCCCTCGTTTACATACTCCTCTACTCTCTCAGAATTTAGTCTTACTACTTCAGCAAACTTCTTGAGCATTGCATCGGCGAATCCAATGTTCTCAATGAGCATACCCCCTGTGGTGTACTTGGCTACATTGTTGCCTTGGTGGAATACCAATATAATACTGCCCTCTTTCTCAGTAAACTCATATGCAAAATGAGTGTTTCCCAACATACTTAAAACACCGATATCAAACACTTTCACTTTCCTCCTTTACTAACATTATACCATAAATATCAGTAAAAGTCAAGTGTTTCTCATATGTATAATGAAAAAGAGGTGCTACTTAGTAACACCTCAATAGTTTATTTGTTTGCAACGAAGAGAATGGAAGAAACCTCTTCCAGAACTAATACTGTCATAGCTGCCTTATAAACCGGATTCACACGCATAATACGGTTCTTATAGTGATCTGCCGAAATACTTCCTGCCTTACACTTAGAAATTGCAAACGTCAAAACAGGAATATCAGGACACCGCTTTGCAAGCGACTTAGCCAACCTGTTCGGAACAACATGTGTATCAAGACCCATCATGCGTCTGTATCCTGTCTTATTATCCTTGTAGTATCTTGCGACATCAGGGATAACACAATTATCATACATTTCCTCCAACTGCTCAATATTAAGCGTTGTAACATTATCCTCTACCTTAATCGCTACGAATGAGTAGTCTGCGATAGCCTCAGCAGGAACCTCGTTTCCCAGAGATACTAATACCCCCTTGTCCTTTGAAATTAACTTATATTCCTCAAGGCTTAAATAAGGAACTGCACCTGGCTTTTTCTCCTTTCTCAGAGTCTCCATATCATCCTCAGCCATGTGTAAAAAAGCATCGAGTAACATTTGTAAAAACCTCCCAACTTAAATTAACACCTAAACAAAACCAAAGAAATCAACATCCTTTGAAATGCACATAAACAGAAACTTCGCCTTTGTTACTAAATCAAGGTTCTTGGAGTAATGCTCAGCTTCCTCGTCACTACCTACCATGATAAGTTCCCTGACAGATTCTACCTCTTCGTCCGTAAGATTACAGTCTCGCAGGATTCCCAATACATCAAATACCCCCATTTCACGCATCATTGTGCTGACTACCATTGAAAGCTGACACTTAATATCAAGTTTGTACTTTCTCTGTAAATCTACTTTATCTGCGGACTTTACAGAGAACAGCACATACTGCTTTTCCTTAATCTTATCATAGTCCGGACAATCTGGAGTCAGTTTCATAACTCTCTCAAAGTCATAAATACAGCCTGATTCATAGCAACTGTTCATCAGAAAATACTGAAAGCCTCCAACAGGTTTGATACCCAAACTCTCCATTACCTCAATAGTTTTTACCGTGTTTCCGCTCATCATAAGCACCTCCACAAAAATTAGTGGTAAATAGTTACATTATACAGCATAAGCATAACTTGGTATATTATGACTTATTCTTGTGTCCAGAGTCCTTACTTGTCCAACAATTTTCTCCATCAGAAAATTTGAAGATACGAACCAGAAATACCCATCAAGTGCCATTTTCTCCAATGTCTCAATGTCCGTATGATACTGAGCCGGAGTGTATGAAGCATCTTCTAATACATACGGCATGAAATGACTTAATCTCTCATAACTAATGCAGAAGCACTCTACCCCCTCCGGTATAGATAATAAGGCTACATTAGTCTTATAGTCACTTAGGTCTACCTCTCTTGACATTTCAAATAAAACTCTAGACTTATTCTCAACAACAATGTTGTTTAATAAATACATACCCTTAAACTTAGACTCATAACCCTTAACAATTTCAGCCATAACTACAGCCAGTTCCTTGAAATCTTCGTTTGTGTAAGTATAATCACAGTACCCTAATCCTGCATCACGCAGTTTTTGTAAATATTGTCTATTCATAAAAATCCTCCTTAACGTGAAAAAAGGTGCTAACCTACAAAGGCTAACACCATAAATAAAATCTCGTGTTACTTTAGCTTTCTTATCCTTTGTTATTTAAAACTCAAGCAATACTTTCATCTTTCGTATCCTCAACATCTTCCTCAAAAAGGGCATCAAAGTCAAAGTCATCAAACTCATCGTTTTCCGGTGTCATCACTGTAACTTCGCCTTTTCCACCATCCAATAACAGTAACGCTATCTCAAGACCTGTCATGTATTTGTACCCCCTTTGAATTATTTGATGTAATCATTATACCACATAACTCAAAGAAAGTCAATACCTTCTCATGCTTTAATTAAACTTTTTTGCAAAGATATCATGATTCTCTTTACTATACTTTGTATCCGGAACGGCTATTTCAATAACTTTGAAATAGTTCTTATACCTTTCAATAGCATCTGCCATCGCATTCGCTACTACAAATGCCGGATTCTTAAAAGCACCACAGCCGAAAGCACCAAGTACAATAGCATCTACTCCTTCTATAATTGCAATCTGGAGTATCCTACAAAGCCTCTTGTACTGTATTTCGTAAAGACTCGCATTGTTCACTACAGCCCTTGACTCACTACCACCATAGTTGTGCTGGTTACTTGGAACCTTACGTAAGTTTGGAGCCGCACAAGAGATAACACTACACTTATACCACTGTTCCCTCGGAAGTACATCATAATATGTGTTATCTCGTCTGAAAACTGTTACATTCGGTGTAAAAATGCAGTCATCATTATAAATAGCTGACTTACACTCTTTTCTGTGTACCTCATAAAACCGTTTGTATGCATCTTCATCAGAAATACACTCATACAATGTACTTGCACGACACAGGCATTCTTCCTGTGCATTAGCACCATTAAACACACCGCCTCCAGGATTCATAGCAGACGCAAAGTTCAGAACACAAACATCTTTGTACTCTTTTACAAGTAACTTAGCTGCTTGAAATGTTCTCCAGTTTGATACATAAACCTTAGGTTCTACACCACTCAGAGGTATTCCCCCTAATGGTATATCTGGATAAGATGTATAAATTCTCTGCTGTCGCTTTGAATCAAAGATAGATAACTGTAAGTCTCTATCAGTTTTGCACATCCTTCTAGTTACCTCGAATACTTCTTTGTTGTACTCACTCATAACTTAACCTTCCCTTCAAGAATCAGCCTACCCCCTAAATGCACTCTTCATAACTAAGAAACAAAAGTATACAAGTCCGGCTATACTCGTATACTTAAGAATACCTAACGAAAACCATCTTGTGAAAAAAGATAACTTATAGTCACGAATACGAATTGTTTTACACCCATGAAAGTCACCTTTAATTTTTGCACGATAGACTACACCGTCATCATGGTACTCAATGATATTTTTATCCTCATCTATTACTGTTGCCTCACCTCTAAACAGTTTCACAAATCGATTGATGAAATAAAGCAAAGCAACTACTCCCACAAAATAAATAAAGTACTTCACTCCCAAATGTAACCTCCGATTAGTATGTTAATGATTGTCCAAGTTCACCAAAGAAGCCTCCAAAAGCAGAACCAACTGCCATGAAAGCAAGAATCACAATAAACGCTTGAATGAATATCACTACCCCCAATGCTACAAAGTAACCGATTTTGTAACTCTTGGCACTAGCCCAAATGCCGTATGCACCATTCGCATCACCTTGCTCATACAGTCTCATACCCTCATAATACTTACCCTGCCACATAGCAAGAAGCCAACTCAGTAAGATACCAAAAAGCCATCCACCAAGCCAACCTTGTACTGCACAAACTAATCCGAAAGCCCAAAACGGCATCGGGTGCTTTACAGTAAGCAAATCCGTTCCAGACGGAGCACCTCCCATAGTATACTCACGCTTATAGTTTGGACTGGAGTACTCTGGAGCCTGACCAAAACTTGTGAAATTACTGTCTTCCATGTGTGCGTGTGATTCTGTTCCGCAGTAATTGCAATATCTTGCATCATCTGCAAGGTCTCTCCCACAATTAGGACACTTACGCATAGCAATACCTCCTTTGTAAAATAATTTGTTTTTACTTATACTTGTTACTTAAGCAAAAATTCACGAGCATTAACCTTTACTGGAGGTTCTACTTCGCAAATATTCAAGTCTTTCATAAACTTGTACAAACTCGAAGAAAGAGAGTCAATCATGTTTCCACAAATGCCTCCCTTGTATGAGCTAATCTTATAGAAAGTAGGTAAATGATTGATAATGTCCTGCGGTATCCTGCCTCGTAAAGTAGTGTCATCTACCCCCAAGTGTAACTCGGCTTCTACAAGCCTGATAACCGTATCCGCTACAATCACATTTACTGCATATAAGGCATCTTCCTGTGCGTACATCAACCGCCTTACCTCACACATAGACCTGTTCCATGCAGATATTGCAATCCTGCAATGTTTCTCATATGTACTCGGTAACATTTAAACCCTCCCTGTTCCAACGCAATATTTATAGTACCTGTCTGATAACTCAGATTCTCTACCACGCATATCACAAGTCATTCCATAAACTACCATCACTACCATCATAATAGATGTGATAATGGCAATAGAGGAATAACCACTCCCATCTGGCATGAACATTGAGTATAACAACGACAAAATACAGCCAAAAGCAACAAGTTTAAAGGATAAATCATATCCGCCGAGGGTATCACTTTTACCCTTACTCATCTTATAGTACCGTCTAATCACGTTTCTGTCATAATTACTATACTCCCAATTATTAAACAGAAACTTTGCAACGTGTTTATTTAAAATACCCTTTCGCAGGTACTCCTCACATACATACAGCTTTCTCTCAAAATTTGACATAATAGATACCCCCTTGGACTCTGTAAATCCATTATACCACATATATCCCTTATTGTCAATACCTTCTTATATAGAAAAAGAGCATACCCTCCGAAAAGTGTATGCTCCTTATACTATTTATTATATTTATCCGCCAATTCATCCGCCATTGTATTCAAATCTGTCTTAAGAATACGTTCAGTCTCCTTAGCTTTTGCTTCTTCCTGCTTCTTTTTCTTAAAGTGCTTATATACTTTGTACAACACTATCCCAAGTATAATAAGACCAACAACGGTAACAATAAACCCTACTACAACCATTACTATCACACCATCTACAATGTGTGATATCAAATATTCCCAATCTCCCATAGATTATACCCCCTTATTGTACTTATCTGCAAGGTCATCCGCCATAGTATCTATATCAGCGTTCAGAATACGCTCAGTCTCTTCTGCTTTTTCTTTATCACGCTGTAAACGTGCCTTATATGCTTTAAAACCGACAAGAGCAAGTATAACAACTGCTACAATAGCACAAATAATTACCATCATAGTTCCAAAGGACATTGACTTTGACATAATACGGTCTGCCGTGGAGTCAAATACCTTAACAAACATATCATCTGAGGACATATCCTGCACCCAATACTTGTCGATGTAATTCCAGAAGATTTCCTGTGCCTCACTATCCATCACCGTTGACGCTCCACTCGCAACAACTACGTACATATATCCCACAGTATTTGGATTACTTTCAGGGAAGTACATGAACATAAACCCATTTGACGCACCAAAGGTTTCCTCATAGTAACCTTTAGCGAATTTCTCCTTCTCAGCATCCGTACTCAAGTCAGAATTATAACTGTTTATGACTATGTAAGGCTGGACTCCGGTCTCCTTAAAGAAATTCTTAAGACGTTTTTCAGTCTTTGTTACATTATTGAACCATGACTCGGAATCAATAATATTATTTGAGTCATACCCAACACTTACATCCAGCTTCTCACGGTCTACCGTACTTCTTGTAATAGACCCTGCATTTTGCATGAAAGAACTGCCTGCCCAAATTAACAGAATAATCACCAAAACAATGAGTGAATAGACAGGATTTCCACCACCTCCACCACCATAATGATAATGTCGGTGGATATTAAATCCCCCACTCCGATGATAACCGCCTCCGAAACCACCACCACGGCTACCCCCACCAGTAGGTCTTCCACCTCCTACTCTATGACCGCTACCTCCTAAGCCACCACTTCTGTGACCTCCTCCTGAAGAACGACCTCCTCCGCCACCAACTCCTGGTCTTCCCATTCTTTTGTACCTCCTTATACTTAATTTTTTTGTTTATTGCAAAAGCACATATCGCTTTAATGCCAATTTACTGAAATCAGGACATTCTTGTAGTTTTCTGTGTTCCTTTATTCCATTCAATGTATCACTTACAGCAGAACCAATTCCTATCTTAAAATGCTCCAAAAGATTATCGATAACTATTGTACCATCTTCTTCCTTATAAATGAAGTTAAAGTATGGACGCCTAAATCTCTTAGACATCCTCGAACTGAACCCATCATATACCTTGAATGAAGCTATGTAACCCTTATACCACACATACAAAACATTGGATAGTACACGAATATATAAATCTTTTGACTCATATTCATAATTCTCAAAACTATAATATCCTAAACAATAAGTATATACAGTAATATTACCCATAGTCAAAGGCACAACATCATTACTTTGAGATACTTCTTTGCATGGTTTGTTTCCAAATTCCACGTTTAGAAAATCAATGTCTGAGTTTTCCATCTTGCCTAAGTCCTCTAAGTCAAAATCATAAAAATCTAATGTATCAATATCTACGTAACCCTGCCTTAAAGGTATATAAATACATCTCAAAAGAACTACCCCCTTATGTTGTAAGGATTACTGTTTTAGCCTGAATAATACTCATAGCCTCTCCATAACATACGAAGTTATCAAACTGATAAACACCGTCACTCTTAAATTCAAAGAATATACCATACTCAAAACGCAATATAAGTTCATCTGTGTACCTGACAACATCGATATAATAATCTTGGAGCATATGTTCTTCCTTATACAAACGATATAAATACCCCTCATAGTACACAAATAATACACCGTTGATATATCGTATTAATATCTCGTCCGATTCATAAGAATACTTCTCAAGTTTATAATAGTCTGAGCTACCAAAGTATATTTTAAGTTCCGTATTTTGAACATAAGATGTATATGCGTCCTTTGCATAATATTGTGTCTTTACCCTCAGTTGTGTATTAGAAACATTGATGAATGTATCCTTGCCCTCCTCTAGCTTATGCATCAACCACGGAGTTGGACAATGTATCTGTCTCAATGTATCAACATCTACTGCATAACTCAGGTCTTTCACGAAATAACGACTCATACTTCCTCCTAACAACCGTCTAAATACCATAACGAATCTACACTTGTACTAAGACGATTTCTATGACATACACAAACGATTTCATATAATACTACATCATTATATGTAAATACAGAAACGATTATAAGAAAAGCCATAACAATTATAGCTTTATTATAACATAAATACTAAACCATGTCAATATATTCTCATAAAGAAAGGGCGGATTTCATACCGCCCATTACTACAACTACCTACTCATCAAATACTCCGCTCGCTACCACAATTCCTGTATCACTATTTACAATAGCAAGATTGTACGGAATACCAACTCGGTTTGAATATTGAATAAACTTATCTAAATGCTTTTCACTCATAATGCTAAGATTCAGCACCTCAACAAGTGAACACTCCTTACTGTCTACAATACCTTCTACTGTCTGATTTGCACTACTCGTACACACATAAGCTACACTCGGTACACAAAGAGTTCCATCAATTTTTGTCCACTCTGCATTACTATTAGGTAACTCATCACGAAACCAAATCATATCATGTTTTCCATCAGCCATTGGAACTTTAAAAGCTGCATCTGACTTATAATATGTACCTGTTAAGTACAAATTCTCCTCATACATTTCAGCTACCATATCAAATTCAGATGGCATATTGTAAACAATAACTCTATCTACCTCATTGAAAGCAGGACTTAACTTGTAGTTTACCCCCAAGATTTCGCTAAGTTCTTTATTACTCACTGACTCAAAAAGCTGTATATCCTCGCCTTCGCTATACTTATCAAGCAGTTTATTACTTTCCTTAAGTGACTTAAAGTTTCTACCTGACTGCTGAGTCAGGGCAACTCGCTGAGTATAACCAAAATCATTCTCCTCAGCAATATCATTTAATGCCATATCATACCCTAAAGCGGATACCATGTAAGTAGTATCTCCACCGATATTCTCTGCCATCTCAAGATACTTTTTGTTCGTGAAGTCAACTGTGTAAGTAGTCTCATACTGACCCTTAAGAAAGAAATAAAAGAATATCAGTAATGCAAGTATAATTGTCGCAAGGATAATCATGACTAATCCGAATACGCCCTTAATATCGTCTGAGCAATCCTCGGTATCACCAAAGTCTGAATCTGGGTCATCTTCGTCATCGTCGTCTTCGTAAATTTTTCCTAATTCCTCATCATCTACTTCTTCAAACTTAATATAATCTTCTTTCTTCTTGTAACCAAACACAATGATACCCCCTATTGCTTACTTCTTACCATTCACTTCCTCATAAGCCTTCCGATACTCAGGCTTCTCGGATATAGATTTAACTGTCATCTGAGGCTTTACCCATACTTTCTTACCTTTATTTTCCATTATCAATAACTCTCCTTTCGCATATTTCAGAAGTAACCTTAAAATAACCAAGCCCAATAGCCACCTGATAGAATACCTGCTGTTTTTTACTGGCTCTCTACCATTCTCATGCCAATCTTTTGATTTCATTGGAAATGCCTTCTGTTCCTAAGCCATGCTTCTTGCATACTTAAAATTTCCAAAATTTTTATAAAAATAACGCCCAATACAGAAATGTGTATCAGGCGTTATATCTTAGTGACTGTGCAATTCATTCTCAGTTATCACATGACCACAATCCGGACAAATTATTACGGCATCTCCAAACTGAGATACCAAACTCTGTATTTCATCGTTGACTTCTTTCAACTGTTTATCATACTGCTCTATGTCAGGCAAGTTTCTTGTGATGTTCATTATTGCCTCAAGTTCACGAAGTTCCTCACAATCAACCAAACTAACAACAGGCGGTAACGGCTTTTCTTCTACCTGCAATGAGCAAATCTTAGCCAAGTCATTCAATTCTTCGCTATCAATTACAGGAACTTCCGGCATAACAACGATAGAACGAAGTTCGTTGCATACCCCCATGATTCCACCTAATTCTCGTACCTCAGTGACATCTACCATCGGTACATCTGGAGCAATATGAATACCCTGCAACTCAGTACCCAAAGCATACAGCCGTCCGATATCCGTTAAACATTCAGTATCAATTACACTAACCTCCGGCGGTATTTCAATACTTCTTGCATCATCTATTGTGGTCTGTGTAGCAGTAAGAAAATTCAATACTCCATCATGAGCATCAATGGATTTATCGAGTGACTCAAGGTGCTCTACAATCTCTTTAGTGAGCTTTGTACCATCTTTAATAACAGCTTTGTATGCCTCAAGCTGAGATTCTACGGAAGTTATGTCCGACTGAAGTCTATTCTTATCCGTATTCAAAAGTTCTGATGCTTTTGCAATTTCCTCAGTCTTCAGAATTGCACTTAAATCCTTGTAGTTCTCACTTCCCGAAGTCTGTACAAGAAATTGCTTGTCGTAGCAAGTTCTTACAGTTAATTCAGGTACAAGACCTAAATAAGCCTGTATTGGCTCCGGCACACCTGTTACCTTAGTCAAAACACCATTTACCTTGGTGGAGAAAATACATTGTCCATCTTTGTACATCTCATACAGCGATTGCCCGTTAATGTACTTATCTCGTAAGATATATACATTATCATCGAACTTTGCTGTAACTCTAAAATAATCTTTATCATCTTGAATAAACATTACCTGGTCTCTAGGGTGAGAGTTAAAGAACAACACATCTAACGCTCTCAGCATAGCAGATTTTCCAGAATCATTATATCCTTTTAAGAAGATTATTCCAGATTCATCAAACTCGCACTTTGCATGCTCTATTGCTAAGAAGTTTGTAACCTCCCAAGCAACCAACTTAGGATACTCCATGTGCATACCCCCATGATTTATTCTTAAACGTAAAAGAGCTTACTCCCTTACGGAAGTAAGCCCCTTCGGAAGTTATTTACTGAACTCCGATATTGCCACTCGGCATCTCACCCATAACAGGCGGTGCTACCGGTGTGCTCGGTGCTTCTCCCTCAAGCGGAGCCTGCGGTGTTGCACCAAAGTTCTCAAGCGTCTGTTCAGCACTCGTTGCTACCTGTCCAGGCATCTGCGGAATACCTGCAACTCCAGAAATCTGTGAAGCACTCTCATATGTTGCAATCTGCTCTCTGGTTGTTTTCATGATTTCTGCAACAGCTTCGTTCATCTCTTCCATATCACGGATAGAGTTCTGAACCAGAACATCCTGTGCTTTCTCAGGTGTCCAGTCCTTTGTCATCTCATCGAACTGTTTTGCCCAAGCATCGTAAGCACTGTCCATTGTCTTGAACGATACTTTCAGATTTCTTGCTGAATCACGCTTATTATGCTGACCGGACTTCGGAGTGTATGTATAGTTCAGGATAGCCCATCTTCCGCCAGGATTCTGGTCTTCTCCGCCTTCATCAACAGCATCGAAAGCGGTAAGCCATTTATCTGTGTAGGTGCTCTCGGCAACTGTATAGAACATCGGGTGTCCGATAAGACCGCCGTTTGCATCTTTCTTCGGAATTGTCTTGCCTTCCTCACACTCGATTACAACAATCGGGAATGTGTAGTAGATGACCGGACGCTGAATCGCCATCTTGTTCATCAGTTCTTTACGGTCATTTTTGTAGGTCTCCTTAACCTCATCACTCTCAGGGTCTAAGCCCTTAGCTGCACAGAACGCCTTCCACTGATAGCCATACAGCTTCCATGCCTCCGCCATAGCGTTACATGCCGGACAGGAACCATCGTAACCTAACTCTTCGTTTACGATTTCTCCGGTACAACGAATCTGCTGATATGCTTTTCCGATAATCGCCTGATGTGAAGCAAACTTATCTCTCCGCAGAGACATTGAGCCGTCTGCGTCCTGAACCTGATGATTCGGAATGTAAATAAGAACCTTACCGTTCACAGGGATATCGAACAGCGGATAGTTCGGGTCATAGGTCTTCGGTGATACCATAGAACCCGTCTGGTGAGAACTTGCCTGTGTGATAGCACTTCTCTGTTCTGGACTTAAGTCTTTTTTCTTCGGTCTTGCCAACATAATGTGTACCTCCTAAAAAGTTTTTGGAATGTAAAAAATTAATAAAGTAAAAAAGTAACAAAATGTGTGAATCTCGGTAACAAGTTGAAATGCAAAAAGTGTTTCAAAATATTACAGAACTACTTGTTCTCAGGGGTTTCACACAATACCCCCAAATGGTACTCTAAAGCGTAATGCCATATACTCATGGCAGAGTACCATATATAGCAACAAAGCTACTTAGTAACTTTGATACTACCAATGATTCTATTCACGATAAAGTGAATATGTAAGATAAAAAGAACCTCACTTGTTACCTTACATAAACACTCTATCTTACATAGAATATGGCAGACTCCCTACACTAAGTCTGCCATATTATACTTGCCAGTACCCCTATATGTGTCCTATTACCACACCCGAATACATATTACACAAAATATTGATAATCTGACAATGGAAAAATGCAATACACGGACAAAATATTGCATATCCACGACTAGCCCCCATAGAGCGACCATATGGGAACCTCACAATAGTCATTACCTTATAACTACTTTGAGCTTCTCATATAGTCCTTGTTTAAAGGGAGTAGGTAAGCCCAGAACCTACCCCCAGAGCCAAAGAATAAATATGATGGACTCCTAAACACATAGGAGTCTTTAAATATACAAAGAATACCTTGTATACTTAAAGACTATCATGTTATCTCATGTGGGCGAACCCTAGACGCAAAGTCCGCCCATTAGGAAAAAGAGACAAAAGAACACAAACTTTAGAGTGTCCAATAATAGCACGATTCTCACTTATTGTATATGAGAATCTTTAAATACATAAATATTAACTTATATACTTAAAGACTATCACATGATTCTTATGCACCTAAAGACTTCTTATCTTGGGGGCAAGTAATAAAACCTACCCCCTTAATGGGTTTACATGACAGACTCCTAAAGAAGTCTTTAGCTACATAAGATGTACTATGAAGAGGGGAGTGGTAAGTCTCAGTTAAGAAACTTACCACAGAAAATGAATGTGAAACACAAGACTCTCTTTACATGAGAGCCTTTAAGTATACGAAATAAGTCTCATATACTTAAAGCCTTTCACGTTTTGGGAATGTGGCAAGTGATAAAACTTACCCCCTTAAATGATTCAAGTTATGGACTCCTGCATGTTACAGAAGCCTTTAAACATACAAACTAAATCTTATATGCTTAAAGCCCACTGTACTATTGTTTTGTAGGTCGGGCGAGCCACAGCACGTAAACTCGCCCACATGATTTAAAAAAAATAAGTTAAAGATTAGACTTAACTCCTTCTACATAGGAGTCTTTAAATACACAAGCACAACATTATGTACTTAAAGACTACCATGTATGCTTTTCAGGTATTGGCGTGAGCACTGCTGTCTTACCCACGCCATAGTTGATAAGGAGTGTACCTTAATGGATTCTCATATTACAAACATGAGAACCTTTAAACGTACAAGCAAACCTTATCCATTTAAAGCTACCCATGTATTTATCTCATGGGCGGTATCCGCACCGCCCATCTAAAGGAATGAGAGTAAAAGTTCGATTGACTCCCAATGTACTGAGAGCCTTTAAACATACAAATTATACCTTATATGCTTAAAGCCTATCAGTTGCAGATGGCGGTCTACCCCCAAGAGTGATTCTCATACCCACGAAATATGAGAATCTTTATACATATAAACAACATCTTATACACTTAAAGACACTCATACTCTATTTCTATGTTAGAGCATAAGCCCTATGTCTACTTATGCCCTATCATAAAAAGTGATTTGGACTGCCCAAAGTCCAAACTTAAAGAGGTTGACTCACATACCCATCCAAATATGTGAATCTTTAAACACATGATACTATCTCATGCACTTAAAGATTAACATATCAGGAGATTGGGGTGGACTCATACCTATCCACCCCTACACCACTGTTTAAATGACAACCCACGCCCGAAACTCAAACTACCCTGCACTAAAGGAGTCGATTCTCATACGGGCATATGAGAATCTTTAAAGATATAAAATAAATCTTATACCCTTAAAGATACACATATACTCGTAATCAGGGTGAGCCACAAATGACTCACCCGTGACTAAAGAAAAATGCTGTTCAAGCCCTCATGGACACCTCTTTATGAGAGCCTCTAAATACACAATGATATCTTTATGTACTTAGAGCTTCTCACAATAAAAGAATACCCCCACTGTTTTTCTCCGGCAAATTGATTTAACAACTCGCCGGAGATTGGATAAAAAGTGAAAAATGTACGGTATTGTAAATCTCACTATCATTTATGAGACTCACTATACGCAAGCGAATTATTACAGACTATCCGGCATACCCCCTAAGATAGATACACCGGACATCGTTTTGTGGACTCTCATCCGGGATATGAGAGTCTTTAAATACATAATACAATCTTATGTACTTAAAGAGTCTCACATCAACATTGTTATCGGGGAGAGTGTTACATCTCCCCCATTGACAATGAAAATTTAAGGAGAAAAGCACAACAAGTATCCTTCGGCTTACCTCATGCTCAGATAAACCTTTAAACGGATAACCAGAAACTTTTCACAAACTTCAACATAATAAGGAAATCTTGTGAGTATAGAATAAAAAATTTCATGGGGTGTATTATTCAATGGTTATCCGCTTAAAGCATTACCTGAGACATACTCTAACCAATCTGTATAGGTTTTTCAAGGTTCGTTGTTTACTATGAACTTATTATAACAAAAATATCGACAAATGTCAACACTTTCTTACAAATTTTTTAAAATTTATCATGGTGCGATAGCTAATACTTATATCAACTACCGTATGATTCACTGAGAATCAAGTCAACTCCATGCCATACTATAAGGCTTTTATCGGGGAGACAAAATCAAACTTACATGGACATTGACTTGCATTGAAATATAATCATCTTATATACCAATGTAAATCAATGTCAGTGTTGGGGGAGCCTGCCATACTCCCCCACTGCACCACTGCACCACATACGAAAGGAAAACGCTGAAAACTACAATGAACTACTCAGGATTTCTATTCCTCTCTAATAGAAACCCTTTTAAATACATAATGTTTTATGTACTTAAAACGATATCTACTCTGTGATGATGTTTAAGGCAGGAGAAAAGAATACTCATACATTACACATACAAAGGAAAAGAAAAACTCCTGCCTTATAACATACACTTGCCAATGTCAGAAGCAAATTGGTTTTATAGTAATTTAATTACTATCTTAGAGCTAAAGTGTGAGCCTCTGTGAGCTGAAGCCCACACTTAAAGGAAATACCACCATCTTTATGGTGTATGGGCGAATCTCCCGTGAACGATAGGTGTACGATTGGAGTGCCGTTCATAGGAAACTGCATGTCAAATATAAATTTGACACAGACTATTGTATGTCTCTACTACAATCTCAGTAACAGTTAAATAACAACTACCCCCTAGAATGACTCGTCAGATAAATTGTTACCTAATATCTTTGTAATCTGGGAAATCGCATAGTTATATGCAGTATCACATACACCTGCAATCTCTGAGTCATCCAGTATCTTAAAGCTACCATCCTTCGTCTTCATTACCTCAAGACATATCGTCTGCGAAGCTGTAGGTACTGGATTTGTTTCCATTGTATCAATAAGAAATCTTGCAACATTCTGCTGATTTACCTCATTACTGTTAAAATACTTTGTCAGATTGTATGAATACAAATGTATATACTGGTATATATCATCTTTGGACGGTACAGTAACATTGCAGTAAATGTAATAAGTGTTATCCGCAAAAACAGCCTTATCAATCTTATTAAGCTTAATGCTACTTCCAAACTCAGACATTGCTCTAGCATTACAGTCATAAATATCCCAAGTTTCAGTCATCTTATCAATGGAATTTTGATAATCTGTGGCAAACATACTATCTGTAATGCATAAATCATTTAATGCACTATAGCCTTCCTTTGCCTTAAGTATATTAAAGTAACTTGCAAGCATCTGATTTATAGCAATAAACTCGTCACCTGCTACTTCATCACCTTCAACATAATCAATCACCTGACCACCAACAAGACTTTCCTGAAATTTCTCATACTCTATATCCACACGACTCGATATTGTATTACCTAACCATACCCCCGAACCAATTATCAGAGCCGCAATACCTATAAAAGGTACGATTGTCATAATCTTAGCACGTCTCTCATCGTAATCAATGTCAGGTATATCGTCAAAAAATTCAAAGTTCTCCTCGTGTGTATCAACAACTCGCATGAAATCCCATTCAGACTCTTCAAATAAATTCAATTCTTCGTCAAGCGAATGGAACTCATTCTGTGTTTTCGTTTTCATAACTTTTGCACCCTCCTGCTACGCTTCATGTTTGAATACCCCCGATTTTACGTCCTTTTCCACCATTTTCTGTGTAAATCCGTAGGACTCCAAATTATCCAGTGTTTCAGTAGCGTACATCCGCTCATCCTTCATATTCTTATTGATGAATACAGAGGAAGTACGCTTCGTGTTATCATATGAACCAACAAGAAAAGGTGCTCTCTCAAGATAAGCAAGGCGTCCTTTTAACAAACCGTCAATCTCATATTTCAACGGAGATAACATACCCTTACTTCTCAAAACATTATATATCTGAACCTTGCAAGTGTTAGTGAGAAAAGTGTCTATAGTTTCATCGTATGTACTTGCATACCACTCAAGATACTGCATGTCATCTGCACAGTTTATAATAGAATTTATGTCGATTCTAAAATCTTTCGTAAGCAGAACTGTTATACCAGAACGCTTACATACATCGCACATATTCATAAAACTGTAAAAGAAAACACGCTGTCTGTATACATATCCACCTGCCTCCAGATGAATTTTATCAATACGTCCAACAAATACAAGCCACTTCAGTTTCTCCTGCTTCTTACCTTCAATAAAGTAATACAGCGAATCAAGTGTATCCGATTCGATATATCCCTTATTGATACAAAAACATAAGGCTTTATTATTCTTACTCACACTACTACGAAACATCTTACCCGCTCTAGGAATAACCAACCTCATTATTCCTGCACCTAAGATGGCACTCATGTGACATTACCCCCTTTGCCAGTTACTTTCGTTTAATAATTCTAAACTCTTAGAAAAAGTAACAGTTTTACGTGACTTTAACCCAACACCTGCTACTGAACACTCTATCTCAATGACTATATGCTCGCCATCCTTACTTATCATGTAACTCGCTTTACCACACAGACTCGTGTTGAGAACTGTACTGTCACCTGACTTGTAATTTCTCAATATTACAGATGCAGAAGCAGTCGCTTCTTTTGGATACATCAATACGACTCCGGCATACTTCTTTATATCATAATTTTCCAGAAGCCTGAACTTCACATCTGCTCCGCAATCATTCAAAAATTTACGAACTTCAATATAATTTAAAGACTCAATAGTATTGTCATCAGTATCATAAACCGTACAATAGGTCTTATTGTCACGTTTAACTCGCTTATCCAAAATATATAACATAGTTACCCCCAATGACTATCCTGCGACTGGTGTCCATGATACACTATCTACCAAATATAAATCTTGATTATACTTCTGTAGACATTGATATTTTCTCTGACCTCTCATAGTCTGAAAATATACCGTACATCCTAAAGGATAAGTCTTCATTCCTACTGATATATCTCCTACACCTCTTACAGTAATATTCTTCGTGTCTACCACACCTTGCTTATGTAGAAATGCCTTAGCCCCGTGATGCCTACCCCCTAATACGGTGTATGCGAGAGCATACTCACCATCCTTAATTACTTTAAAGGGTGTATCAAATACATAGCATGGGTATCCTGAAGATGAAAGAAAAGACCTTACATCCGACTCAGGACAGGTCTCATATGAAAAATCATCTGTATCAAATACATTTGCTTTGCCTTCATTGAAATATACATAAAACATACCAACACCTCATAGCCTCAAATCATAAATGTCTTCCTTCATTTTGAACAAATCTTTGAACATTTCTCGAACACTATCAGCATCAAACCATGATACTATATTATCGCAGTCTTTAATCTTTCTTTTCTCATCACCGAAATCCATCTCGCCATGTAACCTTACCATAGTTGCTGTACTTGGCACTTTCCAACCACGTTTATCATATCTATTTATAGACTTTCGACCAGTTACATCATTATCTGGAACTCCGACAACCTTGCGGAAGACTTTGAGAAGTTCTCCCTTAGTCTGACTAACTGTAGCACCCATTGTTGCTATCACAGGTAAACCAAGTGCTCTCAGACTAACACAATCAAAAATACCCTCGACAAGAATAACAGCACCATTATACTTATCATAAGATATTTCATATGCCTCGTTAAAATTAAAGAACATTACCTCTTTACTAAAGAAAGGTGATGGTGTTGTTACATACTTTCTCGCATCCGGATAGTACCCAATTAAGGCACTCAGACGTCCTGCAACATCATAAACAGGAATTATATACCTGTTATCCAATAAAAAGCTGTAACCTTCAGTCAACAAACCAAGTTCTTTAGCCATGTCACCTAACATCTCAGGTAACATAATACAACGACCAAAGTTACTTCTTTCTATCTCATCACGTTGCTCTTCGCCTACATACCCCCTAAGTGCCATCAGTTCATCAGTATACCCAGGCTTATAGTATTCTTGAATAATCTCATATACTCTTTCAAGTTCATCGCAACATTTTCTGTAATAAGGGAAAACCTCTCTCTGTCTCATACTCTATCGCTCCGCTGTAATCAAAGTAGTATACATTTCTGTATACCTCATTCTCATCGGTAACTACTATACTCTCAATAATATTACCAAATCTTCTTGATGATTTTGTCTTTATTTCCATTACTCCGCCAAAGTAATCTCGTGCTATTAACATATTACTTATAGGATAGCTACTCCAAGTCTCAGTTGTCTCAGCAATAACTTGCCACCCTTTCTTACGGCGTTTCATATGCTTCGACATACATCTTATATTTGTAATCATAAACTATCACATATTTAACATTCTTTCAAGACATAAAACAAAGTCTTTATTTAATTTTCCTTTCTCAGCATCCCTTCTAAGTACATCTATACCAGTTGAAGTAGGTTTAGCATTATGATAACTTCTTTTTGATACAACTGCATCAAATATATCACATATAGTCACTAACTGTATAATCTCAGGTACTTTATATGGTTCTTCCGGATACCCTGTATAATCCTTATACAAGTGATGATATCTTATAATCCTTAAAATATCAATATCAAGCTTTCCTTCCATTATCTCATACCCATAAATTGGGTGCTGTTTTATTTCTTCAAATTCCGCCTCTGTCAACTTAGACGGTTTTCTTAACACCTCATTTGGAATTTTAAGCTTTCCTACATCATGAAAAATACCCCCTATAGATATCTTTGTTACATCACCAACACATAAAACTTCATTCAGGCATACTGCATATATCATAACGTCTACACAGTGCCTGAATGTGTTTGGGTGCATATTCTTTAACAGCAACAAAGGATATAATTCTTCACGTATCATATACATGGAATTACATACCTCATGACGCACTGAATCTACTACTTCTCTCGGCAACCTACTTCTCGATAACGTAAACCAATAATCAATGTACTCATCAAATATGTCTTCGTTACTGGATATCATGGTATTTGTCTCACCTAAAGTAAGAACAGGTATCGTTGACAGTCCAACTTTATTCATTACCAAACTTTGGTAATTCTGAGTAGTGCAAACAGACACTCTGCTGTCACCGCATACCACAACATCTCCACATCGCAAGTCTTTACTACTGATGAGTCTCACTCGTAATCACACCCCTTGTCTACTTGACAAAAAGCTCTTGAACAGTGAGTACATCCTTACCTGATATGCTTGCCCTCATTTTCTCAATCTGTGACATTGAACCAATGAGAATCACCAAATCCGAACCTCTTGTTATCAGAGTATACAGCATATTTCTTGTAAGGAAAGTCCCAAAGTTCATAGTACCTACACAACAAATCGCTATCTTTGACTGACTTCCCTGCATTTTATGCGTACTTCCTGCATAAAAGATATCAAGCAAGCCTGTATCGTAACCCTCAAGAGAAACACCGTCTTTCTTAGATGAACGATACAAAATGTAGAATGTGTCATCTGTCATTGAATCCACATACTCAACAACAATAAAATAACCATTCACAGCGTCAAAAGTAGAATCATTTCGCAACGAGTCAGGATAACGAAAATCCACTGGCTTCTCATCTACTTCGTCATAGAACTGACACATCGAAACAGGATAAATTGCTACTAATTTACCTACCTGACCGTTAGCAATACCACTTCCATATACTTTCTGGAAGTTACCCCCTTTGTATGAGGAGTACCATTGCATTGAATAAGTGTTCTCAGTTGTGTGAATTACCCTGTCTCCAATAATAAATCGTGTACCTCTAATTGAACAAATATCCTCAGGCTTTTTAGGTCTGTTGAATACCTCCTGAAGATACTTATTCAGGTATTTTGAACCCCATCTGTAGGATAATTTTGTTACTGGTGTGATAACCTGAATATCATCAGGAGTTACATTCATATCCGGCACACCATATGCATTACTACCCCCATGAAGATAGTGTTCACATATGCTTATTACAGCATCTTTAATGTTTCCATCGTTGCATGGAATTATACGGAAGTCTTGTGTGTTTTTTAATTCCTTATACCTATTTCTGTATGAGTAATTGTTCACAACATCACTGTTATAAGTGATACCACTATTCTCAGCACTTCTCTTTGACACCTTCAAGTACACGCATGGCAAGAACCGCAACAAGTTCTTAAATACCATACCCTTGTTGATTGACTCCAACTGATGTATGTCACCGATAAACAAAAACCTTGAACCGTGTAACTTACGCATTGCACGATAAAACAAGTCTAAGCTGACCATACCCATCTCATCAAAGAAATATAATGTTCTTGATTCATTGGATTGTTCAGTCTCTACTGTGAATATATCATCTTCCTCAAAACCAACACGACATAATGAGTTTAATGTATAGACTGGCTGTTTTACCACACCTTGCAATACCTTAGCTGCCTTACCAGTTGGAGCTGCAAACTGCACTTGCAAATTAGAGTCAATCTTCGATAGCACATAAACTATACATCCTACTGTGGTAGTTTTTCCGCTACCTGCTGAACCTGCTATGCATCCTGCACTCTTCACACAAAGATGAACAGCCTGTCTTTGCTCCTTCTCAAGGGTAAAACCTACAATCTCCTCATACTCATTGATTTTCTCGTCAATGTCTTCACTGTCATAATCTATATCCTCAATATTATCCATGAGGGTATTGTATATGTATAACTCCTTTCTTAAGAAATTAGATGATGTCAGAGTACCGTTATACTCTACCCCCAAGCCGAACCTAATATAGTCTTGCAGAGCTACAGAGGTCTGCTGTGTTGACAGTACATAACGCCGTTTTCTGTTTACCTGCCTCCAATGTGTAGTAGCATACCCCCTCACAGTACATCCTGTGAAGAAAAGAGAGATATTACTTGTTGCGTACACAGCAAAATACCTTTCATCTATGCCTAAGTCATTTAATTTATCGACTCGGTATGCTGTAGAATTACTATTAGAGTGCATAATATACTCATGCAAAATACATATATTTCTGAACCGTGAAATGTTAGGGTCATCATGCTTGTTAAACAATACCCCCAGATACTCTGCGTCTGAGAAACTGATTAATCCCATCATAAACAGAATATAAGGATTCTCATTCACTACTTTAGCAAATGACATATTGTTTTCACTAAGTCTGCACAAAGCACGACTAAAATCAATACCTAACAATGCAGACAAGATACCACTGTAAACAGTCTCACTGTCATTAAATGCTTCTTCGCACAGTTTCTTTGCCTTTTTATCAAATGGTGGCAAACTTCCATACAAAACATAATCGCATACAGCATCAAAATTGTTAATTATGACGTCTGTTACCTTCATTCCACCAGATTTGCCTTGTGCAAGTTTACCATATTTCGATAGGTATTTTTTAATCAAAGACTGACCAGTCATCGCATTTTCTCCAGAACGTCTCTTCAAGTTACTTCGCAAAGCTGTAAGTAATCTTGTGACATAATCGGTTTCTTCATACATTTCGTATTTCTTTTTTATGCTGTCTACAAAAAGTGAGAATTGTTCTTCAGCTTTGGCAAGTAACCTTTCAAAAACTTCTGCTTCCTTACAATATGTTTTGAAATCTGGTCTTGACTCCTCAACCGTACATGGAGCTTCTGGCATATAATTTGAGCCACTGGCGATGTGAAAATCTGCATCAAAGTTGTTTAGAAACTGATTCGTATCCGCAGTAGCTTGCATAGCAGGTAAATTCTCTAATTCTGCAGGAATTTTACCTATTCCTGTTATTGCTTCTCGAATTGAGTCGGTCAATGACTCATAAATTTCAACATCTTGAGGTAAAGTTGTTGAAATGAACCATCTGCCCTTCGGGTCTTTCATGTACCTTAACATTGTTACATAATTTGTAACAGTCTTAGTTCCAAAACGCATTGTACCTGATACTTTATACCAGTCTGGATAACTATATGCTGACGGTACAAATACAAGAATATCACCTCGTACATAAAGTACAGTCTGATATACCCCCATTTCGGCTAACTGCTCACGATAGGACTCAAGGTTCATAGCAAATACAGACATTCTCCTAAATTTACCACCAGCCTCAAGTTCTACAGTTGAAAATATGTTATTGGGTCTTGGTAACTCTTCACGAATATAACCGTAGCAAGTTACATCCTTAAGAGTACCCCCATTGATTCTCAGTAATTCAAGGACATCAATGCATTCCACAAATTTCATCTCCAATCTTAAAGAATTTGTTATTCATTTTGTACCTCTATTAAAATATCGCATAAAAATAGGGTCTGGACGAATCCAGACCCATAACTTGATAAGTTATTATCAATTCTTGACAAATACGTCAGCGTACTGAACACCAAGAGAAAGTGCTTCTTCATGGCTGTCAACGTAAACGTCAATTCTGTTTCCTTTGATTGCTCCACCGCAATCCTCAGCTACGTATACCCTGTCGCCAATGATAACTTCTGTTCCATAAGGAATTACAGTCGGGTCAACAGCAATCGTTCTGCCTTCAGTAGCAGTTGTACCTGTTGCAGTAATACCGTTAGCCCACTGTCCACAGCAAATCTCACATGGACAATAGAACGTCAGCTTGTAATTTCCAAGATACTGACCATAATCACCATCTTCTGCATATCTTACGATAGCATCAGACTGTAAATCATCATCTTCACTGATGATTCTCGTTGCCCAACAAGCATTACCCCCTACTGTACCAGTTGTGATACCATAGGCAGAACCCATAGCCTCAACAGTCTGTCCATTACCTGCGTACATAACAACATGGTAAATGTGACCTGATGAATCCATGTAGAAGATAAGGTCTCCCGGCTGAGCATCTTCAACTGCAATACGCTCACCGTAATATGCTTGGTCTTCGGCAACTCTCGGTAAGCTGTATCCGAAGTCAGCGTAGATACTCTGAACGAAACCTGAGCAGTCAGCACCATTTACTGGGTCTGTGCCACCCCATACATACGGATTACCCAAGAACTGCTGTGCGTAGGATACAATCTCCTCACGAATTTTTGAGCTGTGCTGACCCTCTTTTACAGACTCTCTTACATAATACAGAGACTCAACTTCCTTAAAGTCTACCTTGGACTCTACCTTCGGGAAGTTTTCCTCACCGGTCTCAGCCACCTCTTTGTCAACTTCTTCGCCAGTCTTCAGATAATCTCTATGTACGAAGCCACGGACATCGCCGGACTCAATATAAATCCATTCTTGGTCGGCATCTGCAAGGATATAAACCAATGCATTTGTCGGAAGTAAACCAACAATTCTTGTATCGGTTCCTTTACCCTCACGGACATTCAATGCAGTTGCATCTACAAGACCGAACTTCTTTTCAGCAAGGAAAGTTCTTGTAGTTGCTCTCGTGTAAGCAAGAGCTTTATTCTCTTTCCAAGAAACTACTTCTGTTGCCTTAGAAACAAGTGTCTCAAAGTCAATAAGAGGTTTCTTCTCTTTTTCAAATGCTTCTTCCACAGCTTTGTTAAATCTTTCTGTAAAAGCCTCATCTGTTTCGCCTTCGTTCTTTGTCATTTCTTTCTTAAGGCGTTCCTCAATATTCTTGCGAATTTCTGCATTTTCTTTATCCGTCTGTTCCTGTGCCTTCTGTTTAAGAGAATCAACTACCCCCTGAGCTTCATCATTGAGGTAAAGTTTCTCATTTCTTACGAAGCCACGAACATCTCCTGACTCAACATAAGTCCAACCGTCATCACAGTCTTTCATAACGAAGCACATACCATCTTTCGGAAGTGTACCGATTACTCTTGCATCGTCCTTCGTATCTTCAAGAATACTAAGGTCTTCTCTTGCAAAAGCGTACTCCTTCTCGATTGTGTAGAAACGGAAGTCCTTAATCGTTGATACAACAGGCATCTGAACCCTGAATCCATTTCCTCCACTATTTGATGGTGTCTCCTCGGCTGGCTGTTCCGGTTCTGGAGTAGGCTCTGGAGTAGGCTCTGGAGTAGGTTCCGGTGTCGGTTCTGCCGGAACTTCAGGCTCTACCGGTGTCTCCGGCTCTTCGGGTTCTTCAGGTGTCTCCGGCTTTTCAGGCTCTACCGGTGTCTCAGGCTCCTCAGGAGTAACAGGTTTCTCTGGGTCAGTAGGCTCTTCAGGGTCTACTGGAACCTCTGGGTCTGTAGGTTTATCCGGGCTATCAGGATTCTCTCCATCACCACCGTCTTCTCCATTTCCGTCATCAGGTTCTTCAGGTTTTTCTCCTTCATCACCATCTGTATTCTCACCTTCATCGCCACCATCAGGCGTCTCAGGTGTTTCAGTGTCTCCACCATCGGGTTTCTCGCCTACATCCCCACCATCAGGATTCTCAGGCTGCTCGCCAGTGTTATCGCTACCCCCATCGGGCGTTTCTGGTGTTTCACCAGTCTCAGTCTCTCCTGAACCATCAGGATTCTCAGGTGTTTCCTCGTTTCCACCCTGAGCTTCATTACCGCCTTCTGGAGCTTCTGCTTCTCCGTTATCTGTACCAGTATCACCCTCAGTTACAGTTTCTGAACTACCCCCTTCGGGCACGCTCGGCTCTACGTCAGTAACTGGAGCAGTATCAGCTGGTGCCTCTGCTACAGGTTCTGTAGCTTGCTCTACTGGAGTACCATCTTCATTGATAGCAACACCATCAGCGTTACGAAGAACACCTGATTCATCATAATACCAACCATTTTCCTGCATAACCTGCTCGATTCCAACCGCCTCGGCAGCATAAACAGTGTTCGGGGCTACGCAAGAGACTGCCAATGCGACAGCTAAAACTCTTTTTAACTCCTTAAACTTCATAACACTCACCTTTCATTCTTGAATTCATCTTGTTTTGCAACGTTCATCAACTCCTTTCTACCCGAATCGTGCCAATAGAACGACACAAAACGAATACATAAACTGTAATATAATATCACCAGAAGAAAGGCTCTACTTCGAATTAGTAGAGCCAACTTAAAACCTTATTGACCAAACCTTGCAATATACTAAATATTGCACCAGATACAATCAATGCACCAAAAGCTAAACCTATAATGCAGACTTCTAAAATCTTCTTGTGATTTACAGTACGCTTTTCACCTTTACCAAGGTCTGTCATACTGAAAGTACACTCACTTTCATCTGGAGATATTCTCAATCTGCCAAATGTAAGTATACTTAAGACAGAGAAGTCAAAGAAATTATTTAGTCTATCGAACCAATAGGACAAATAAATGAGCATCATCCATACCTCAAATAAGATTCCAAAGAGAATAGATATAAACCTACCCCCTCGGATAAGTATGCTCTCTGAATTGGTCTTTTCTAAGTCTGACTTCCAGTTTTCAACTTCTTGAATATCATCATCTCTCATCCACCACTGGAAAGGAAAATCAATGTTCTCTGTTTCAGCAGTTTTCCACTTTACAAAGTAAGTCTCAGCATATTTAGCAGTACCAAGCTGGAGATTACCAAAACCTCCATCTTCCTCTGAACCATCACTACTTGGACTTAATCCTACATCTGAAAGATTGTAAGATAATGCCTTAACCTTATCATTAGCAGGTTTTGGTGGCTCAAATACGGTCTTATCATACATTCTATAGTATGCTATCTTGTTCTTAGTGTCTGCACCGTAGCCTAAACCAAACTTCTTTGCAAATTTTGAAGCACAACCACTCTGACCCCAAATCTCAATCTGATTACCAGACATCGCAGCATACAAGTTGTAATACTGCTCCATCTTAACATCTGAGAATGACCAAATACCATCTGCTGTAGGAGCACCGTCACCTCCTAACTCAGCAGTACCGCCATTCGTATGCGAATTTGAGTTACAATCCGCAAGAATAAAATGTATCACAGTGCCATCGGTTAATATTACATCAAATATCTGACCTCTTTGACCTTCCGTATTCCATGCAGGGAAATCACCAGTACCTGCGGAACTATTATTATAAAAGAACCCCTGTACAGCAGTCTCATAATATTGTGTACCGTACTTATCCGTTACAATAGAACATCCAGTATCAGGGTCGTAACCCTTTGTTCCTGCATCATCCCACTGATGATTCCACTGATAATTAATATATCCGCCCATATGACAATTATCAATAAGATTTTGCGACATCGGTCCATAATCGAAACTCGTATTGGTAACTCCAGTACACCAACCTCCAATATCACGTGGTACTAACTTATATGGTATGTAACAATCATAATAAGAGCAATCATCAAACGAAGATGGAATACCGCTATCTCCTGCAGGACTATCCATAGCTTCGCCATTATTATCCTTCTTAATATAATTGCCCCAGTCTGAGGTATCGCCCCCTGATTCCTCAGTCTTATCTTCCTCTTCTTTCTTATCAGCGTATGCCGTCACTGACGTTAACAGCGATACCCCCAATAAGAGTATGCAAAGCCATCTTTTCATATCTCATCTCCTAGTACAAAAATTCTAGCACTTTATTTACAAGTTCTTGCAGTATCTGGAATAACGCACCGGAAACAATCATTGCTCCAAACGCAAGCCCAATGATACATACCTCTAAAATCTTTTTATGATTTACAGTTCTCTTTTCTCCTTTCCCCAAATCGGTCATGCTAAAAGTACACTCACTTTCATCTGGTGATATTCTTAGCCTACCAAATGTTAATATTGACAGTACAGAAAAATCAAAGAAGTTATTTAATCTATCAAACCAGTATGATAAATAAATCAACATCATCCATACCTCGAATATAATACCGAATAACATTGATAAGAAGCGACCACCTCTAATAAGAATACCTTCAGAGTTTTCTTTCTCCAAGTCATTCTTCCAGTTCTCAACATCGTAAATATCATCAGCATTCATATTATAAATGTCTGCAAACTCTATTGGAGCATTTGTCATAACCTTCCATTTTACAAACTGTGTCTCATCCCACAAACCAGATGTAACCATAACCTTTGCTAAATCTTGGTCTAAATCCGGATTTGTATTGCCCTCAACTTCTGCACCACTTAATAATTTATACATATCAAGTGACTGAGCCGCACCTTCATTGTAAATATCAATTCCATATGCACAACGCTCAAAGCAAGCAGTAAAATATATGGATAAAGCAACAGGGTCTTGGCAGGCTTGCCAATCCTCAATACTCATGGCTGTACCAAAATCTATACTATCGTCTGTACATGCTTCCTTAGCTTCTGCCCAACTCACATCAGTATATAAACCTGACGGTTTATTCGCAATCCACTGACCACCCGTTAATTCTTTTAACATAAATCCTACCTGAGTTGCTACACCGCCAATATTGTACCCTTTAATGTTGTATACTTGGTCGCCTTGTTCAGCAGAAAAGTCAGCTAACTGCTGACGTCTACCCCCATCCCATTGCCAAATACCAATAGCACCTCCACCACTCTGACCTGCATCCGGTACAAGTGAAGACTCTCTCATACCATTTACCAGTATCGCCGCACTGTGGTAATCATCAACATCACTTGTCTTAAGAACTGCGTAAATACTTAATAAATCTTCCATAGAAGCACTTCTATCCATGGAAGCATTAATACTATCAAGCAATGCTTGCTGGTCTTCGTTTGCTTCTGGTGTCTCTTCGTCCTCCTCTTCCTCCGTAGGAGCCGCATACACTGTGGTAGGAATTGTTATAGCTACAGCAGATACAGACAACATCAAAGTTAGAAGAAGCACCTTTAATCTTTTCATATCACATCACCTATCCTAAAATACTAAGTACCTTGTTTATCAAGAGACTCAAAATATCAAACATAGCACCTGATACAATCAATGTGCCAAATGCCAACCCTATAATACAAATCTCAAGTACCTTTTTATGATTTACTGTTTTCATGCTAGAACTAGATAAATCTGTTAAACTAAAAGTACATTCACTCTCATCAGGACTTATAGATAACTTTCCAAATGTAACGATTCTCATTACACTAAAAGCAAAGAAGTTGTTTAATCTGTCGAACCAGTAAGAAAGGTAAATCAGGAGCATCCATACCTCAAACAAGATACCTAATAGTATCGTCAAAAACCTACCCCCTCGGATTAGGATACTCTCTGAATTTGTTTTTTCAAGGTCACTTTTCCATGTCTCTACCTCATAAATATCATTATCACGTAATTTCATGATATCTGAGAACTCAATAGAACATTCAGTTTGTACCTTCCATTTTACAAACTCAGTCTCATCCATTAAACCGCTTGCAACCATAGCTGTAACAAACTCATTAGCACTTTCTTCCTCCATTAAACCACCGGCTTGCTCAGCATCTATTCCAGTAAGAAGTTCGTATAAAGGCTGTGCCTGATTACCCCCTCGTGACATGACGTCCAATTCTTGCTCTCCTACCTCAAAGTTGACATATGCATACAAGTAGCAAGCCAATGGACACTCAAGGCTATCCCATATTTCTTTAGTTAATGGATCTGAAAAATCGACATCCTTGTCCCATGTCATCTCCTTTACTTTATCTCTATCAAGGTTTGTCAGCCATCTTGAAAACGGAGCACGTTTCAATGTCATTACATAATCAACATTAGCTGCTGCTCCAGTCTTCTCACCAGTAGTAGCCTCAGCTGCTGCAAAAGCTACCTGAGTAGCAAGTCCGCCAAAAGTAAAGCCATTAACCGTGTATCTTGTATCTCCTACTTCCTCACTGAACTTTTCCAAATTGTTAATTCTAGGCTTACCCCAACCTGCAATACCTGCATTCGTTGTGACAAATGGCTGTACATCAGGTATTAAACTGGTTTCTCTAATAAAATTGCATGTCAAACCAACAGCCTGATAATCATTAAGTCCACCTTCCTTAAGACCTAGATAGCAGGTCAATACAGAATCAAGTGGTATTACAGTACCTTTCTTCTCTGGAATTGATTGTACTATTTTATTTAGTTCTTCTTGCAACTTCTCCTTATCCTCACCTGTTTCATACTTGTAACTACCATCTTCATTCTCCTCACCCTTAGAATAGTCTGATTCCTCCTTTGTAGCAAAAGAAGTACCAGACATAAATATCTCGGCAGTCAACGAAAGTATCAAACTTCCAACTAATAAAATTGATTTAAACTTCCTCCACCTCATTGAAATATCACCCAACTTACAAAACAGATATAATACCAACTAACATATACTAATACACGCTTATGAACAATAGATAACTTCTTAACGTATCTTATACAAGTATCAAAGGAAATACATATGAAATTTTCTACTAAATAGAAAAAGGACAGCCCAACTTAGACTGCCCTTTACTATCTTATAAATTTGTTGAAGCTACCCCCATTACTGTATTTTGCCTGTACCTAGCTTCATAAGTGTAAGTTTGATTATTTGAACGTATTGTACTGAACACATATAACTGTCTGACCGTTTACTTTCTCTACCTTAATGTTGTGAATATATGCAATCGCAGAGAAAATATCACCTGGCTTAAAGTCCGCAGGTTTTAATGTACCAGAAATATCTTCAAATACCATCATTGTTTCCTTAAGACCCCAAACACTGTACCAGTTGTAGCAACACAGTAATGCAACATGGTCACTTGCTAAACTTCCAACTACATTAAGGTCTGTAAACTTGATAGCCCCATTCTTAGGTAAGCCGTTAAGATTATCAATCAGCCAACCGAAACTCTGGTTTTGTACCCCCTTGACGTAATCATCGGGATTTTGGTCAACTCCTACCATGTAGAAGTCTTCTGTGAGCTTATCTTCGTTATTTAAAGCACTTCCCCACTTACTTCCAAAGTCTGCAAGACTCACTTCAGCGAGATATTGTTTGATTGAACGACCATCTTCCATGATTTCTGGAACACCATCGCTACTCCAAATCTTAACATCATCACCATACGTCGGTTCAGCCGCCTCAGCCGCTTTCTTAGCTTCCTCTTCCTGTTTTTTACGTTCTTCTTCAGCACGTTTTTCAGCTAACCTTTTTTCAGCTTCTTCTTTCTTGGACTCTTCTTCCTTAGCCTTAATGCTAAGACTTGACTGGTAATCGGATTGTTCAGTTTCCTGTTCCTCCTCTTCTTCTATAGGAGTTTCTGGTACAGTCTGAGACACCTCTGGTGCAGGCTCATTTGCCTTTTTGGATAGATTAACCGTTCTTATAATACACATTACAATAAAGATTGCAAGCACAACTCCTATTACAATAAACAGAACCTTGTGCTTTTTAATAAAGTCCATGGCGATACCCCCTATTTCTTAGTCATGTAAGACAAGTACATACCATCGACATTAACCGTACCACAGTTATCTGACTCTTCTACGGACTGTTTGATAAGCATGTATTTTGCCTCGAACTCATCAATCAGGTTTACAAGCCGTGCTGATACAGTCTTACATGGGTCACCCCATTCTCCATGGTGCTGTAACAAGATACTTACTAACTCGTAGTAACCATCCTCCCCATAAGCCTTTACAATCATTTCTTTATCTAACATCTCAACGCCTAAAAAGCGATGAGTAACTTTTGAACAGGGCTGATATGCCCCAAAGTGCATCTCACGAATCTTTCCGATGTCATGGAGCAATACCCCTAAAATGAATAAGTCCCGATTAATAATATCTCCATACAATGAAATCGTTACCTGAGCAAGATAAACGAGTTTAAATGTATGTGCAAGAAGTCCACTCGGACAATTATCATGATGACTCTTAGCTGCAAATTCAGTCTTAAACCTCTCTGCTACCTCTGTGTTATCAAAGAGTACCTTATTAGCAATTTCCATTGCTTGCGGTGATACAAGTTTCTGAACCATACCCTTAAGCTGACTCCAGTAGGCTTCTTTATTGTATTTCACAGGTAAAAAGTCTACCTCTGTAAGCTGACCTTCCTTATACTCAATAAGAGTATCAATCACAACAGAAAGCTGACCCTGATACTCGTTCCATGTACCGGAAATATAAACAACCTGACCGTCCAAACTTTTATTCGCAAGAATGGTAAAAGCACTTGCGTTATCCCAAATCTTGAATGGTACAGAAATACCTGACATAATGTTACCAGAGAAAAACGGCTTTTTAGTCTTTGTCATCTGCCTCCTTGAATCCTGCAGTAAAACCAAACCACTAATCTGTTCTCCATTTACATGACCTGCCTTCAACATCTCCTGTGTAATTTTATTCATCTAACTCGCTCCTTTCACTGACATAATACCCCCTACAAGTAACCCATGCTTTAAATGAGCCATTCTCATCCTCATACTTGCTCAGGTACTTGTATAACTTCTTAGAATAACTTTTCTTTCTTAAACAAGCACTATTCATAGCCTCGATGTACTTGTCTAATGACTGCTCAGCCTTTATACCCTTATACCCTGCACAAAATAATACAGAATATAATTTATCAGCATCCACGTTGTATGCCTTCTGCTCTACTTTATCTCTCTTATGACTTCTGTAAAAGTTTATCGCTTGCTCGTTCTCATTCTTCGTTACCGCAAATAATACCAAATTCATGAAAACTGCAATGATAATTGCTACCTGCATAACCGTTGACGGTGTGCCTTTAGTATAAAGCAGTATACCTGCAACAACCACAAGCGAAATATCAAGTACCCAACACAAGAATAAGGTAACTGAATACCTTGTTGCTTGCGTTTTAAGCATTGGCATCGGTATTCCAAATACATTATCAAGGTCTTTTACCCTCATGTTCAGCCTCCTAACACATAAAGGTAATCTCCAGTCAGTTCGGTGTTCTCATCATAGTAACCAACTACTCTATTTTTCTCAAATAACTTGAGAAAAGCACTTACCTGGCGAGGATAAATCTTTCCAAGACCTGCTAATCTCTCTCCCTGTTTAAAATAAACTGAGATACCTAAATCAGCATCATCGTTGTTAAGACTGTCACTTCGCAGATACATTGTCTGTAAGACCCTCAGTTTGTAAGTCTCGAAAGGCGGATAGACTATGTAACAAGGATAAGTCAATACCCCCTTTGCATACCGTGTAACCGTACCTGTGATACCTTCCTGTTCAAAACTTCTTTCTTCAGATTCTACATCGTAACCAATCATTTAATTACCCCCTATCTATGCTTGCTTCTTATTATGTAAATTCAAATATGTCGTATAGATACTCTGCAAGCCAGATATATCAACTGAGTCAACAACATAAGGTGTATTGTACTTCATATTCTTACTCAAGTCTACAAGCTTAAAGTCAAACCCATTCGGTTTTGCCTCTTTCAACTTCAATCTACCTTTAATGACATTCATCATATCCATAGGTAAAAGAAGCCCTACAACCTCATGATTATCAATATCCACAAACATACCAAGAACACTTATACGATTTAACAGCATCTCGTTCTTACGCTTTAATGCAAGAGCTGCCTCATCCTCATAATCGTACTCAGAGTCATGAATAACATCAGATTCACTTGCCATACCATCATTAGATACAGTAACATCTGATATATTCAACACATTAATCTTACTCCGGTCAAGACTATGCAACATACAGAAATATGTGATTGCCTCCTGAGTGTCCTTCGTTTCTGGCACATTCGGTATAATGTTACCTTCGCTATCCGTTATACTGCCTGATATATGATATACATCACGCAAGGATTCATCTTTTAGTACTTCCGGATAATACTTGGCATCCGCCTTTAATACCCCCAAGATTGCTGAGTTAAGAGCTGGCTTTATTTCTTTACCCTGACTCTCCTCCACAAGTAACTGATTACCGCAATCACGAATCTCAAAGTCACGCAATAAATCAGGTACTTTGTCACAGAATTTATCTATATTCTTATCCCAGTCAGGATAACCAGTTTCTCCATACTTCTCTACGAACTCCCACTGAAGTTTAATTGGGATTTCCGTTGATTTTGCTTCCTCCCAACTTCTACCCCAACCGAAGCCCATGAACAGTGGACACCAAGGATTACCATTCTGGTCATAAACTTTTACCTCAAACTCTTCTCGGAGTACCTTAAGCCATTTCATTGGGTCGATTTCCGTTGATACCTCGCCAAGCAATTCGTCATGGATAAATCCTGTTAGCATAACCTTGCCAAGCCAACCTTCACGACACACTCTCTTAAAAACACGTCCCACCGCTAGTTTGTATATATCGGCGGCAGTCCCCTGTATCACCTGGTTTCCCGCTTGCCTCCGGATAGCAGGAATGGTAAACTTTTTGCTATCATAATATCTTCGCCTTCCAAAGTAAGTCGAAGTAAAACCATTCTGTACACCACTGTCCCTTGCATTCTCGAAGAAGTTCTGTATATCTTCCTGTCCTTTGAAGTAACTTCGTCTCAATGATGCTGCCTTACGTGTGTTCTCCTCTGACTTCTCGCCAAAGATACGGATACCTAAAGACTCATCGCCCATTCCATAAGGCAAACCAAAGTTAATACCTTTCGCCGCCTTACGAAGTGTACCTGTAACTGCGGCATATGGAACTCGATACATACGTGAAGCCTGATATGTATGATAATCAAAATCAGGGTCATAGAAGTTTTCCTTAATCATTTTATTACCAGACATATTACCTAATACACGATACTCAACTGAAGAGTAATCAGTATCAAACATATAATAACCTGGTCTTGGAATGATGTTCTTCTTAACAGGTTTATTATAACTCTGATAGTTTGGTGCCTTAATAGACACACGTCCTGTTCTTGTACCATACTGCTGAACACCTGGAAATAAGTATCCATCTGATGTCGCAAGTTCAGGGAACTTGTCAATAATCTTTCTTACCCCCTCGTATTCTCTATACTTTAATAATAAAGCACAGAACGGGTACATAGCCTTGCCCTCAAGATTGGTAAGTTCACCGAGGTGCTTCAGTGTATCCTTATCAGTTGTTGGTCTATTTGTCTTTCGACTAATCTGAACCGGAATACCAAGTTCCTCATACATAATCGTAAGCAACTGCTTAGAAGAGTTTGGATTGAAGTCGTGACCAACCAAGTCCACCATCTGCTTGTAATAGCCTTCCATTTTGTTCTGGATTTCTTTACGCAACTCTTCTACCTTATTCACGTCAAATAAGTGACCATAGAACTCCTGATATGCTACTGCATAGGAAAATGCTATTTCAATGTCATATACTTTGGTAGCATTGTACTTAGCAAGCAGATTGTTCTGCTCCGCATACTTAAGCAATCCTCGTGTATTATCAGTATCTGCACAGGCATAATACTTAACCAACTCTTCTGGCAAATCCCAGAACCTAATATCATCTTCGCCCCAACTGTCACCGATAACAAGGTCATCCAGTTCCAAAGAATCTCGCTTCAGGAATAATCTTGCAAGGTGCTTCAATGATACTGGTAAATCTTCATCTTCATTCCCTAATGTCAACTTAAACAAAGCCATTGTATCGTGTACAATGTTTGCATTAATGTCGTAGATATAGGATACCTTCCAGTCGAAAGACATATTATGTGCTACAAGTTCTTTCTTTTCAAGAATCCTTCGCATATAATGTTCCATAAAATAGAAATGGTCTCCGCCACAAAGGTTCTTTATAGCCTTCATCTGCATTGGAAAGAAGAAAGACTCTCCATCTACGACAGAAAGGATAATACCTACGCACTGGTCTGCCTGACCAACTCTAGACTTAAAGTTAATATTAAGACCAGTAGTCTCTGTATCGTAATAGACATATCCATCAAAATTGTATATGTAGTCACACAATTCTTCAAGCATATCATCCGTTACGATTTTGTAATTTTTTGTTCTCAGCCACTCAAATTCTTTATCAGGGTGAGCCGCCATAACTTCCGCAAGGTTGCGGTACATACCCCCAAGCATAGTTGATTTCTCTAATACCTGAGAGTTTACATTGAATCCTAAATACTCCTTATTAAAAGCAAAGCCTTTCTGAACACCATCTTTAAAGACAGGATATACCATTGTATCTAACATCGGGTCATCTTCAAGGTCAATCTCAAAGATATCCGTCTTCGCATGAATACTTGTTATATTCCCAAGTCTTAATTCGACAGTTGCTAATATCTCACCGTCTTCCTTGTTCTCAAAAGGAATTATGTACTTTATACGTTCCTCCGGCTCAAACTCACCTGACGCAAGTTTCATACCAGTGTAACCCTCCATATATCGTACATAACAGTGAGACTTAATGTAACGTAATGTCGCACCTAAACGGCAGAACATTTCAACATTAATCGGCTTCTTGATTCTTCTTCCAGTTGCTTTGTCTACTTCATTGGCTGTCTCCACAGTTATTTTTGCAGGTGCTATAGAAACTCCACGTTCCCATAACTCGTCACCCTGCTCTTGCATAGAACTATCAGCCATCAGAAGAATACTGTCAAAGTTATTAGATTTCAAACGTAACTTAAGGTCACTAGCAGTATCATAACCAAACACATCAAACTTATGACCTAAGTACGATATTGCTCCATTAAGCATTTAAAAATTCCTCCATTCCTGATAACTCAACATTACTCTGTGTATCCTCAGCCTCCACTAAAAATTTCATTGCAGTAGGTACTTTAGCATACACAAAAGTATACCTTATCGGTAATGTATTGAGTTCCTCAAGAAGTTCATTAAAGTATTCTTCATAATCCTTATTTGAGCACTCACGCTGAATCCACTGCACAAGAGTATTATTAGAAACCTCAAAGGCAACAATTTCATCTTCCCTTAAGGACTCTAATACCCCCTTTGTGAGTGCGACAGCACGTCTGATAGCATACATTAAGCCATAGAACCTTTTACCCAAGAGTTCCTTATCTCGGATATGTTCTACAACATTCACATCACAATCACCTGAATAGACAGCAATCAAATCTTTTCTGGTTGCAATGCTTACACGCATTACAGCACCTCCTCCGCTTTAAATTCTAACTCGATACCTCTTATGACCCTTTTTGGTATGTAAAGGTCGTAATCAGATTTACATAAGAAATACATATACTCATACCCAACATTAAGTAAAGCACTATTCTTAGTATCTCTAAGTAGGTTTGTCAGTATTTCATTTTGAACTAAGGTATACATGTTGAACAGAGGAACATCTACAACAGACACGCTACCCCCAAGGGTTCTTATGATATACCGATTACCAATGAAGAACTTAATCTCATTAGAAACAGGACTATCTATGCGGTCTAACATCATCTCATGCTGGTCACTGTACTTGACTCGCACTATCTTCTTACCCTTCATACTTCCTTTAACCTGAAATGGCTCCATATCCGCATACTCTATGCTACCCCCAGTGGGTGACTGCAAACTTACACGTCTTGAAGTACGAAGATTAATATATGTAAAATCTGCCTCAATCCAAGTCCCCTCATTATGCTTATCCATGCTTAGAAACTCTCGCATACCCTCACCGTATTCTTCATACATTTGTATGCAAGTTTGGAACAAATTGTTACTCCGACTGTACAAAGACTTGAACCCTTCGACAAAGGGCTTGGAGTAATATTCAGATGTGCTATCTTTATTGATAATAGACTCGCACAGTTTAAGAAACCATGACATATTACTCAATGCCAATGAAGCTAACTCATCAGTTCTGTCAAGACTCATATACATATCGTCAATGAGTGTATCACTAAAGTCTGACTTAATCCTCTGATGAAAACCACGATTGCTCTGCTCGACATCTTCATCGTCAAGTGCTTCATCAACTGTGTTCTCAAGAAAATCTACGCTAACCTCACGTCCATCCGGCTGTACTATGGTTTTTGCTAATGACTTAACGTAGGCTCTTAAATCACCCTTCGTTTCATCAAAATGACTGAGACAGTGATACCACGTTTTATTCATGGCTTCATCTGTCTCAGCCCCACAAAACTTTCTGAAGTAGTTTCGCAACCTCTCAATCTCACTCCAGATTTCATAGTAACGATTACCTGATATCTCCGGTTTATCGAAACTATAACTCTTCAATTTACTGATGCCCTCCTATGCTACTAACCAGCTTGCAAACCCTAAGCAAATACCTCGTCAAAGGAAAGACCACAGCTTAATATTGTTTTGATATTCTCTGAAATCTGCGGATAGAACTCACAGATTCTTTTCAGTTCTTTTATCGCCTGTGGTATACCTTTTAAGGCAAGTCGAATTGCCTCAATGATATCAGTCTCTTCCACAGTAATAAACTCATCATTTAATCGACGTATATTACTTACTGCACACGCAAGTTCATCATTGTCAAGTAATTCCTCAAAAGCATCTTGTACTACTTCCAGATTCAAGCGTTCTGCCTGAACCCCACCTGACTGAGCGACTGAATCATAATCATCTGACGAACCAAAGTCAAGGTATGACTCTTTTTTCTTCTTGTTGTATGCAGAGAGCTGACCGTTCTTCTCGATAGCTTTTTCATATGCTTCGATGTTAAACTCACGGTTCAGGTCAATTCTTCCTCTGATACCAGAAAAAACAATCTCACTCGCATAGTTAAAACTTTTGCCTTGTCTTACCGGGTCAGTGAATAAACCTAACACCTTCTCAGGTATCTCATCTACCCCAATGTATGACCCGAAACTGTAACTTCCTAAACAACCCATTCTTCGTAATTTCTCCTTTCGTACTTTGTGGTAAATCATAGCACCCTCGTATGCTTCTGATATTACCAGTTAATCTTGTGCGGTTTTCAAACATTCTTCAGCAGTTAATTAGTAATTCATTGTCTAGCTTTTATGCTATGTCTAATTATACCACAAAATGACAGAAATTGCAAGCAAAATTTGTAAAAATAACAAAAAATTTGCAGAAAGTTGTTATAGGTTATTTGAATGTCTGGAACAGTTTTGCTACTGCCTCATCCGTAACTTGATAAGTATTGCCACCTACATTGACACTCACGGTATTTCCATTTATGTCGAAATTGTTAATAGCATTAAGGTCTACCCATGTATCTCCCATTCGAACCATAAGTGAATCGCCAGATACCTTAATGTTGTCACTTGCAGAAGCAAACTTCTCATAAGTTTCAATTCCCTTGTCTTTGATTACCTGAGCCGTATCAATAACCTGTTTCGGAGACAAAACCCCAACACTTATACCCCCAAATACGAGGATTGCTAATGTGAGGATAATCTTCATCGTTTTCTTGGCTAAACCAAGAACTAACAGGATACCTATAATAGCTATAATAATCACTACAATTTGACTTGTTGCCAAAGGCACTCACCTCCTATATTATTTTATATCTTAAGCTAGTTTTAGCATACAAGCAATATAACTTATAATTCAAAGTGACCAAACTGATACATTAAATCCTGCATCTGAACAGACTTTTTCGCAGACTTCTTCTTACCACCTGAATTGTTACTTGAAGATTTATATGCCTTACCCTCTTCAAGAATAACATCGTCAGACAGCACAGTTTCCAATGCACAACTACAACCCTCAAACATATACTGTGACTTATCATATTTTATTCCATTCTTATCCAGAATATCCCTGCCACAGCAACCAATCCTGCATCCATCAAAGCAGAACATAGTACCACCACAAAACCGCACATTTGCATACTTCTGACTCATATCATATACAAAGTGCATATCTGAATACTCCTGCGGTACTCGGATAATCGCTGTTACTTCATCTGGAACCTGCTCCAGAGCATCTCGAATATCATCTTCAGTAATATTGTTTCCAAAGTCAAAAACTCTTGTGATATATACCCCCTTGAGGTCTTTGATTGCTAACGTTGATAAGTTACCCTGATACTCAAGCATAACAACATTACGACTTGACCTAAATAAATCAAGGCACTCGTCAATCGTAACATCATCACAATACACTTTAAAGAATACCTGATGTTTTTTATTACCTACCTTAGTATGGACACCAGTAAATTCATACTTTTTTGCTGTCTCATAGTCAGTTTTAACAAGTAACATAAACCATTAACCTCCAATACTCTTTCTAACTTCTTTCAAATTGACCGTTTCAGCCATAGCTGATAATCTATAATACTCATATATAAAACGCTCAATATCTAGTTCATTCTGCCACCTTTTCTTTCCCATAGCAGCCTCAAGCCTCAAAATCCGTGACATCGGTATCTCCATTAAAGACCAGAAATACTTTTGGTAACGCATCAGGCTGTGTTGGTCAAAATTATCTGGCAAATTTCGTATAGACTTGTATATCATACCACTATCTCTAAGCATTTTAATCTGAACAATGCTACTTATAGCCTTATGTAAGAAGCTGTAAAATGTTGGTACTGTATGAATTGCACCCAATTCTCTACCTGCCTGAATACGATTCTTCATAACTGTATGTAAACCACGCACTGTTGTAGGAGCAGGTTTCAACATAGAGAACAAAAATGACTCAACACTCAGACCACCAATACCACAGATATTTGCTATATCTGTACGTGTTTTAACGACTACCCCCTCGTTTAACTTGATGAACAAGTTCATTACCACCTCTATATCACTACTGTAACTTTGACAGAGATAATCAAACAACTTCTTCTGCATACGCTTATTCTCAGGTACTAATGCCTGATAGATGTAAAGCATATCATATCTCTTCATGTAGGTAAGGTACAAATCTACCACACTTACATCTTTCTTAAGGTCTTCCTTTAATTTCTTGTAGTCCACATACTTTTCCGTAGTAATTAAGAACAAACAAGTTGTACTTGCCTTTATCGTAGACACAAGGTCTCGATAAGATAAGTTCTTACCCAGCTTCACAATCACGTACCATCGCTCAGAAAAAGGTGGCAACAAGCCCTGAATTTCACGAACTTGCTTTAAGTCCTTTGTTACATTGACCTCCATCATAGTATCTTGATTGCTATGAAGTTTTAACTTAAGTTTGTCTTGCACATACATCTGCATTTTAGGACTACTTGTCTGTAGAAGTACAACATCATACTCTTTTTTGTCCAAATCAGATAACAAAACCAAATACCCCCATGATTATTTAATGTACCCTGCTTCTAAAAATATTGCAATGGTACGTTTACCACAGAACCCTACTAACTTTGTCTTATACACTAACCAAAGCTTTTCAGTATGAAAAAGCAGGAAATAATTAAAAATTGCATTTCCTAAAATAAAGAATACCAAAGCAAATACCGCCGGATTAGCCAAACTTATAGATAAAAAAGATAATACGATAAACAGAAATATCTCAAAGGTTAAAACCTCTGACTTATCCTCTAAAAGACCAATCAGGCATTCCCACTGTAAAGTATCCTTAAACTTTCGTTCTTCCATGTGAATAAGTTCTTTTGCCGAACTTCGCTCTAATACCTTTCTATGCCTTCTTGCATAGTCCATAAACATATCACTATGAAGTTGGTATGTATGAATCGACCAATTTAATGCTCTCGTTACACTGTTAATCATTGGCAAAGCACTCCAATTCTTCCGGATATGAAGTAATCTTATATCCTTTCTTATCCTTCTCAAGGTTTATGATGAAATTCGGGTTCATCTTTTCTGAGAGTATAAGCTGTTTTCCAAGTATCTCTGTTACAGAATTATCCCTCTCATCCACCATTTTGTATTTCTCATAAGACTTAATATAGCCTTCTTTTGCAATCAAATACATAACCACACCTCATTAGAATCACTAAACTTTAGAATATCAACCACAGCTAAGTATCACTCATCAACAAGTGTTCTTAAAGGTTAAAACCATAATGACTACCCCCTATCGGGTGCATTTTCGCACTACCAAATAATTTGCCCTTGGAGACTTCACAAAAGTAAAATACCTTTTAAAATTTGAAAATGTATCGGTTAAATATTTCTAAATATTAGTATCTCTAAGATACTAAATCATATATTTAACCGATACCTTTCTGATTTTCTATCTGGTACTATCTAAGCTAGTTCTTATATACTTCGTAAAAACGAAGAAAATACTTAAATTTCTTAAGCTACCTTTTTCTGCTTTTTGTTCTTTACAGACTCATGATACTCTTTGTAAGCCTTATAGTCAAGCAGACCAGACTGTATATACAGCAATGTCACCTTTTTATCAAGTGTCTTGCATGTGTATTTAAAGCCTAAGAATGGCATTGTTGATACGGCAATCCGTACTGCTGTAATGAGTGCAAATATCATCACAAGTACACCTGCTATCATACCAATAATGCTGAAGTCATAATACATACCAGTGAACCAACCTAATGCAAGTACCAGTACCACAAAAGCTTCATCTATCCCCGGTATTTCCAATGCCGACTCTATTTTATAAACCTCAACGCCTTTCTTACCGGTCTCAAGGAAATAATCATATAAACCCACATCCTTGTTGCGGTCTTCTACAAATTCGTAGAAGTCTACGGAATAACGTCTTCCACTCTGTATATGTTTTGTGAGAATCCTATCAATCTTCTCCATGCCTTTTCCGTCCCTCATTAAAGTACCCCCTAAATTATCATTCCTACATCTCTGTCTCGCAAAGGAAACCAAAGCGTGACAGGTCTTTATTTACTGAACTCCTAGCCTTATTCAACAGGTCGAATAAGTGCTGATTAGCTTCCTGAGAGAAAACTCCATATCTTAACTGTGCAAGCCCTGCATCTGAAGCAGTCAGACAACCCTTATACCCCCTATCTTTACGAATGTCGTAGGTGTTCAAAATTACATCTTTACACCACTGGAACAGTTCTTTAATTTCAGGAGTCCATAACTCCTTCGACTGTTCAATCATACTCAATACAAACTCATTATGAAATCCGTGGTTATCGAAGTCATCAATGATTAAATCATCATTACATGACGCTCTAAACTCATCTTCCGTTACAAAGAACAGACGATTCGATACATCGACTTTCTCACCACACCATGTAATTCCTCTGATACCAGACTGCATACTCTTCAGTTCACACAGGAAGATAACAAGAGCATTTGCAAGCCATGTATTATAGCCTTCAACTGAAGTATCAGGAGCTGAAAGCCATTTACGTGTCTCAGACCAACTTGCCTGATAAACATTACGAAAGGCAAAACTTGAAACACACCGCCAGAAGTTTTCCTTAGTAATATTTACGAACTGGATTGAAGTTGGTAACGAAAGTATCGCCGTGTAAGTATTGCCTCGTGCTAGAGTAGAATCTAACATCATCGTTCCTAATGCACCATCGGCAATCTTGCCAGAATATTTTGCAACCAATACCCCCTCATCACTACCTTTAAAGGTTAAGTGGGAAGTTGCTAAAGGAGCCTCATTATAGTACAATACATCCTTTGGCTGTAACCACTCGTCCATACGCTCCCTCGGTGCTGTATACAAGGTTCTACCCCCTGTGATGATGTTGCCGTCCATGTCAAACATCTTCTTCTCCAGAAGCACTTTCTTAGGCTCTCCTTCAATACCATCTTCGCCACAGGCTTTCCATAATGAACAACCAATGCCCCACTCAATACTCTGTGAAGTACCTGAGAAGTCCTGAGCTGAAATGCACATGCCATCTATAAACTCAAAGTGCCTTTGAAAGTCCTTAAACAATACATTAGCTGAACTCCCAGTGAAAAACGTAAGAGGTCCGAAAAAGCAGTAATACACATTATGCAAATCGAACATCTCAACGAAATTCATTACTCTCCAACAGAACTGATAAAACAAATCATATGCAGATTTATTGTATCCGATACTGCACATATGCCGTCCCACGTCCGTTGCTTTGGCAACTCCGCTCTTGTACGGGGGATTCATGTAGAAAATTAAAGGCTCATCATTTACAATGACCTCTTTCAAATGGGGCGGTAACTTATCCAAGAACTCCGTATTGTAGCGGTCATAATCGATACCCTCAAGAAAATCTAACTGAAAAGCCGTAACGCCTTCATAAGCAGGATTGTTTCTGATGGTCTCGATATCTGTATCCTGCAAAGAGGAAAGGAACAACTTGCTTCTATCATGGTCTGCCTCAAGCATAAGGTTTCCTGTTCCGCAGTTTGAAAGGAACACCGGACTACCCCCTCCCTGGCGGGTTGCAAAGTAGTGCCATTTCTCCATGGTCAAATCCCATACTCGTTCATTTGCTGTACTGTGGATTGCACCTTTGAGCTTGACCTCAACCGGTCTTGTACCGCCCTCAACGACCTCAAGCAACTGAACACATTTAGCCTTTTCACCCAACAGCTTATACTCAGATGTCATAAGCAGGTTGTAAAGGTCTTTTGCCGTGATACCAACACGCTTCTCACCATCAACAACGGCAATCATCTTGTGGTCGCCTGTGACCTTACAGTTTACTTTTCCTGCCTTGAATGTATAAATGCCGTCCTGCATTTTTGAAAACTTATCTACGATTCGCACCCAACCTGTCTGACCAGTTTCAGGATTATACCCCCATACTTCATCAGTGAGTCTTAATGAATCGTAGTATACCCAACCAATCGTATACTGGATTGTGGACTTGATTATCTTCATGTTTAAGAAGTTATTTCCTCTACGGCGTACCAGAATCTCTGTATCCATAGAGTAGCAACTTGCATCCCAAACTGTGTAATCATGCCAGTTAGTAATATACTTATCAAAGTATTTTCTTGCCTCTGCACACCAAATAAGCGGTGTGAAGAACTCTCCGGCATTCTTACGTCCTTCATTATCAAACTCACTTTTTACTTCGTCCTTATTGGCTTTCAATTCCATGAGTGACATATCCTTCAGCACAACTTCAAGTGCTTTTTTGATTGTCCAAATTTCGTCATCCGCCTCACTGTACGAAGTATTCATAGCCAAGTCCAACTTGTCGAAGAACTCATACCACGGTTTTCCTGTTCTAACACAGTAAAATGCAACTGCCTGTTTCGCAACTTTCACCTTACAAACCCTCCTATAATATTGATATACCTAATGTAATGACTGTAGCTATTATCACAACAATATCAACCTTTAAATCTGAAAATGTACGTTTCTGCTTAATTCCTATAATATGGAACATCGCAAGCAAAAACATCATTATCGCCCATATAAGCAGAAAGTTAATACTTATTCCGTTTATGAAGAATAAATATAAGTTCCTTCCGGCTACCCCCAGTGATATTGGGGTAAACAAACGAAGAATACATAGCACAGCCAGTATAGCCTCAACTATTATTACTGTCATATAACCTCCTCATGTCAGATATCCCACTTACAACAAGTGTTCTTAATGTCTTTTCCGTATCTACACTCTGAGCTGTGTATAAAAACCAATTTATAATATCGTTGTAAAATGACTTAGCTACCATCGTACTTCTGTCATCTGATGTAACAAATGCAAGCCTTAATCCTAACTCAGAAAGGATTACCCCCACATTCTCCGGATAAGATACTGCTGAACAGTAGTTTTTCCAAATCAGATTCCATGTATTCTTAAATGTTCTTCGATGTATATTTGTGACCTCTGTGCTGACACTCACACCTACATAACCTTCTAACAGGTTCTTCATAGCTTCGTACCCAACATTGCCATCATGCTTTACATATTTATCAGGTACGCTCCATGCCTTAACGTCCAAATCACACAACTGATTATTAAGATTTGTCATAAGACTGATATCCGACTCTAAATCGGTAATCTTAAGGTAGCCAAGCGTTCTTAATAACTTAACTGATACCATCTACTAACCTCTTCATTTCCGCAATAAATTCTGTCGCATTCAGAATAGGTGTATTGCCCCCATTTTCGTTACGCTTCTTAACAGTATTTACCTTTCTGGACGGTGTTGTTCCTGCCCATACCAGATAATCAATATCCTTAGTAGCTGAACCAAGAAACTCCACATATAATTTATCCGGAGCGATAGAATTTACAGCATTGTAAAATTCAGCCTTTGTCTTGAATCCACATTCAACTGCCTGAGATACACAAACCTTAAAGTTCAGCATACCCCCATTCTTGCGAATGATATCTACACAGTCAAACGCTTCAATTAAATCTTGCTTGTAAGTCATAAGCGAATCAAAGACTTTAATCGCTCTTAAGGACGTTTCGTCTTTGTTTACCCCCAAACGAGACTGGATGTACTGAATACCGCCTCGTTCAATTTCCTCGTATGCCTTATTGATATCATCGAACTTATCAAATATAGCACCAGAACTTGTCTGGATATGAGGAAGATTCGCTATTCTTACATACTCAGCAAGAGTAAATGATTTCTTTTTCTGAAGCTGTTCATATACCGAACGGCTTGTTGTCTCATTGATTGTCGGAGCAAGTAAACCATCATCCGGCTCATACGCAAAAATAAACAGCGGATTACGCAAATTCCATGCACTCACGATAGCACGAAAACCAACTTCGCCTACCCCCTTGATTCCAAGAGATGTAAACATAGCCTCAAGGCGTTGTGCAATTTTTGCAGGACATCTTGGATTACTACAACGCAGACCAGTAAGAGTTTCATACATCTCAGTAGGATATCCACAGTCATCTTCCAGACAAACTGTAGGTAAACTCTCATAGAAACCAGATGGAAAACCATCAACTCGTTTATCAACAAACTCCTTAACTAACATAACCTTACTCCTTTACAGTAATCTTGACTACTCCACCATTATATTCTGCATGATTGTCATCGCCCTTTGTGATATACCCATCCGCTTCGACTGTCTCACCGTTTGCAAGTTTAACTTTGCAATCTACTGAAGTACCTGCTGGAATATCCTTAAGGTCTTCGATTTTCGTGTAGGTCTGTTCTTCATAAGTGACCTCAAGCTCCTCGATTACCATGTCGTCAACCTCTTCAAGGTACTCATCCGTCATTCCGCTTATTTCTTTTTCAAGCTGAACAGACCTTATAGCGAAAGTTCCAACGAAGATACCCCCAAGTGCTATAACTCCGACAATAATACCAATTACATATTTCTTCTTCATGCTTCTTATGTCCTTTCGTTTCTTCTGTTTCTGATTTTACGCATCACTCCAATGCAGAAGTCGAATACATCATCTGGTACTTCTCCACACAAATACCTGATATCCTCAAGCATTTTAGGCTTATTTTTGATAAGCCCCTCATATCCGGAGTTTGAAAGTGTCTCCATGACGATGATATCGACTACACAAAGTACATACAAATCATGTATGTCTAAATCTCTCACATAGTCTACTATCATGTCACAAAGACTATCATCATATGCAGTAATATAATACTTTGAAAGTTCTGCACCGCCCTTATCAGTAACTCCGTAAGAATTATCTAATACCCCCATTGAGGTTAACAGGTTTACGTCCTTGGACAAACCGTGACTCCGTATTCTGTCTGTACGGATTGTGTATCTATAGTTCACCTCAAAGCCTGCTACCTGCATCAGATACATGAAGTAAGGCATCTTTTTCATTCCAATATCGTTATCGCAAGCCACCAATATACAGAACGCTCTGTCATTTGATGTTACCATATTTCTTGACCACCTTTCTAATTTCTTGTGCTACCTCATCCTGCATAGACTTATCTGTATAATATCTCATCTTGTGAATACTTTCAAATTCAACTCCACGGAGAACTGGAGAAACTTCAGTACAAAGATTAACATCACCAGTAACCAAATCAATTACTGAAATATTTGCATCGTCCTCATTCGTTCTGAAGAGACTCTTTCTTGGACAGTCACATATCAAGTAGTCACCGAGTAAGTTATCGATGATATTCTTTAATGTCAGGTTGAAGTTTGAGTCATACACTAAAGCGTATGGATTGTGCCTTATGCACTTTAGACGATTGATAAAGTTTGTATCGACCAATGCAAGAAACTTCTTAATGTTTTCTGGAAAGATACCCCCATTGAGTAGAGATTTCATTTCCTCGCAATACATTATCCTTACTATACGTTCATCAGGGTGATAATACACTTCTTTGAACATATAATATCTTGCAAGAACAAAACTCTCAAGAGCAGATACACCGTCTGATGTAATTGCTAAGTTATCGTCATTTATAGTCAGACTTGAAACTAAGTCCTGACGGTCAAAATTACCATACCGTAACCCACAATGCAAAGCATCTCGCTCCAGATAATCAAGTTTATCCGCATCTATAAAGCCATCCATAAAACTATGTAACGCCATCAGGTGCTTATCACGCATATACACACTACCATAACCCTGATACACTTGGTCGACTAACTCATAGGCTTTACAGTTATAGTCATTCGGTATGATTATCATATCTTTAAATAACTCTAATGCTTCTGTAAGACGTTCTTCATGTTCTATTGTAGATAACTCCTCACTTGCATGACTGAAAGGTGGGTGGCATAAATCATGAAACAATGCCATCATTCTTAACAATGGCAAATCACTTTCTCTGTAGAAAGTTGGGTCATTCTTGCACACCGCTTTATACATATCAGTTACACACTGAACTACCCCCAATGAGTGTGCGAACCTTGTGTGAGTCGCACCTGGGAATACATGGTCGGCAAAGGCAAGCTGTTTTATCTGCCTCAAGCGTTGAAACCAACGATTTTGGATAATCTTTGCCTCGGCAGGAGAGAAATCAATATCACCATGAATATTGTCTCTTATAACCAACGCTAATCACCTGCTTTCAAATTTATTTAATTCGATATGTAAATAAAATTCTACCTTGCGTATTGCCTCCACAAAATAATAAAAGCAGGTAACTTTACAAGCTACCTGCATAGGTTGAAGTGCTATCTTATTCACAAATATCAGAAAGTCTCCTAATTTTCTCTGCAAGTACGTTTAACCGTGTTTTCTCATAGCGTAAACGTGGCATTGATACAATTCGCTGTCTCTTTAAGTCTTCTATCACTCTGCATTGTTCCTGCCATTCTTCAACCGCCTGTTTCAATTCCTTACTAGCGGTAAATATCACATTTCTACCCCCGTGAGCATACGCCTTAAGGCGTAATCATTGTTCAAAATGGTACATACATCTTTCTTAAAGACATAGCCGTCAATCTCTACCTCATCGATATCAGGGTCATAACAATCACGCACATCAGAATCATCTTTTCTTGTGCAGTTATGCCACATATCATCTTCAAAACGCCATAACTCCGTACCCAACTCGTATAATCTGTCTCCATTCTGGACACACAATACCTCATTAGGAATTGTAAGATATGGAAGAATGTCAGAATCCTCCAAATTATTATCTCGTGAAAACTCCTCCGTTACTGCACAAGAATACAAACCCTTATTGTAAAGGTAGCCAATACGATCACCTGTCGTTGCATCAATATAAACACATACAATGTTCATAACGCAGAACCTCCTGACCTTTTCTATACATACATTATACCATAAATGTCAGAAAATGTCAAGAGGTTCTTAATAAGTTAAGAAAAATATCTGTTAATCAAGCCACATCTTAGCCCCACCGCCAACGCACAGCAAAGCAACAAGAATAAAACCGATTTTACTTTTCTCCCATATATCCATCTGCCACAAGATAATCAGAATAGCAATCAATGCTACCGTTATGAATAACTTCTTAATTGTTCCCAATGTCTTATACCTCCTTTATATTCCTTTCATTGTAATACGCTCCATTTCCTTGCGGTCAAAAGCATAGTTCAGAGCAGTATCTCTTGTAATGACACCACTTCTGTAGTGCTTATAAATAATTGAATCCATACTGCACATACCCTCTCGCTGTGCTTCTGTAGTCTTAAGATACTCATTGAAAGTATCCATGTTTCCGGTTCTCAGTAGTTCTTTCACTTTCCTATTTCTGTACATAATCTCATATGCTACAACATAACCAGAACCGTCTTTTCTCGGTAACAACTGCTGTGCTACAACAGCCTCAAGAATACCTTCAAGCATGTTTCGTACCTGTCTTTGCTGTGACTCAGGATACATGTCCAATATTCGATTCAAGGTATCGGCTACCCCCATTGTGTGAAGTGTACTACATACCAAGTGACCAGTCTCAGCAGCTTTCAGAGCTGTATCAATAGTCTCCAAGTCACGCATCTCACCAATAAGAATTACATCCGGGTCTTCACGTAGAGCTGCTCGTAACCCTGCTTCAAAACTGATACAGTCCATACCAATTTCTCGCTGGTTTACGATGCTTCGTGAGTGCCAGTGAACATACTCCATAGGGTCTTCCAGTGTTATGATGTGTTTATACTGATTCTTATTGATAACATCAATCAAACTCGCAAGTGTGGTTGATTTACCTGAACCTGTTGCTCCGACAACTAAGACTAATCCACGCCTCTTATACTGTAAATTGAAGAGACTCAATGGCAAGCCCAACTTCGTGTAGTCCGGAACCTTGGAGTTTAAGATTCGAAATACCCCCGATAAAGCACCCTTCTGACGAAAGATATTTACACGGAAACGGGCTACCCCCTCTATGTTATGAGATAAGTCCCACTGACCTTCCGTATTTAACTTAGACCTTGCCAAAGTATCTAACTTTGTCTGGTTCAAAAGCAAATCACTAGCTGCTCTGTCATCCAATGTAATGTAGTCCATATCCATGAGAGTGCCATATCGCCTATACCTTGGCTTACATCCGGTAGCAAGATGAATATCACTTGCACCTGCCCTCACAGCCTCAGTCAAAACGTCATTTAAGTTTGTTGCTACTCCTGCCATGTCTGTGCCTCCTTAGTTTAATATAACTGTAAATCTCTACCCCCAGAGACTTAAATCTGCATCCAGTGAGGTCTTCCTTCAAAATTAAGACAATACCTTGTATCGCCTAACGTAAACTCAATGTGTAATAGACTCAGCAATTATCCCTACTTTTCTAATCCGTCTAAAAGTTGCCTTATGTGGTCTTTACGTTTTGAGTTAAAAAGCATACCGCCACACCTCCGCATTGTACAAGGGTCAAATCTACGACTTATCTGTCTACCTTCAAATCTTAAGAACCTGTAGTATGCCCTCCGTTTTATTTTGTAATAAAGTATATAACCACCTTTGATATATTTTGACGGAATCATATTTATTCCAACCTTCTTATCAAATTTATCATCTAACTTTATAGCAAAGTGCCAATCTTCAAAGTCAAAAGTGACAAATTTATTCTTTATCAACTTATACTTCAATTCAATCGGCTCTGCAGTCCCGTTTTCCATGTCTTTCTTGAAGTCTACTAAATCTACATTGAAATAATATGACTCATAACTGTCTATTACCTCACTGTCACTTATATCCCAAACTCCACAATCAAATCCAATGTACAGTATTGGGTCTTCACACCCCTCGCCGTAGGAGTTAATATTGAAGTTATAAATACATCTTAAGACCTTATCACTCAGTTCCTTGCACCACTCACAATTTCCATACACAACACTCGTAAAGAAATCTGGACTAAAAACAGTTAAGTGTGTATAGTAATTTCTATAATTCTCAAGCGTAAGTGGCTTTGTACCCCCGATAAACTCCTTTGCGATACCACGGACAGCATTTCTTAAAGGTCTTCTTTCTTCCTCACAAAAGAAATTATACTCATCCCACTCATCTTCCAGATATCCACAACCCCATGCAACACCATCAAAGTATGGATATATCGCATAGTGCTCATCTTGGGCATATCCATAGAAATCAAAATTATACAGATTTACATTCAGTGTCACTTCATTGAAAAGTCGCTCTGAAGTGTACTCGTCTTGGCTACAAAACAAAATATAACAAATATTTTGTAATCTTGTACCCTCTCTTACAAACTTATCAAATGTAGCCAGATCAAAGCAGATAACTACCCCCTTACGTATCTCCTTGTCAACTAAATCACCCGTCCCTACCTCGTAGAACATACTATCTTCCTTGGACTGTGCATAAATAGGAAGTTCAAGATTTTCAGCGGTATTAGCATACTCCGTGTGTCCGTACCTCTCCGGCTCTACACCATGCATTATCCGAATAGAATCACAACCTTGGTCAAAATATGACTTTGCAGAATCACTGTACACACAAACATTGTATTTTCTTGTTACACGCATACTCACAGCGATATTTTTCAACTCGTGTCTACTTGATACTAAATCCATGTCTAAATAAAAATAATTTCTCATAACTCGTAACCTTACCATTTCACTTTTATCCTAATAATATTCTTCTCTTTAATACATCCTTGTTCTCGGCATAAAATATAAAGTCGCAATCCTCTAAATCATATGTCTGAGTGTTTACACACTTGACAATACCCCCTTCAAGACTCGCAACAGCAGAAATGTAGTATGACTCATCAATATCTGACTCGTACTCTACCCTATACATACTCGAGTTCATCATCAACTTCTTTACACGAACTGTATTCGACTCGTTCTCATCACCGTATCTTGTAATAAGAGCGAAGTATAAGTCATCGTACTTAAATGTCAGGACTGTACCTGCCCTGTCTGCCGTTAAATTAACATACTTATTCGTCAGCACATTAAATGACCAAGAAACATGGTCTACCAAGTAGCAAAAAGCCTCATAGCTTTTCACATGGTCTAAAGCGTCTGCTTTGTCTCTCAGGAAAGACAGAAGAAATGCCTTTGAACCTAACTTAGATACTCCTCTTTCATACCTGTATAAAAGTCTGAACAGCCTTTCAGATGACTCTACGTCCTCATAATGGTTGATATAATCTACACCAAAATAATACAGATGTTGCAGGTAGTTGTAGATTTCAGTGCCGACCTTTGGAGGTCTCCCGATGTAAGTATCTCCAAGTTCAATGACTGCTTCTCGCATACTTTTCACAGTATTCGATTCATCTGAAGCATACCCCCTATCAGCATAGGGCAAATCCGCTACCCTGTCCATTAATATCTGTGAATACATGAAAGGCTTTGCAATATAATAACTTTCTCGATTCTCGTAGTCTGTATCTAGCTTTACTTCGTATAATCTTGACCTGTAAGAGCTGATATTATATACCCTGTTTGTTTTATACTCAAGGTCATCTACAAGATTACTTGAGCCTGGTGGCGTGTAATTGAAGTAGCAAATATAGATATTAGGTGATAAGTCTGGACTACTCATAAGCCTATCATATACGTCAATGTACCGGACGAGGAATACCCCCTTGTGCATATTACCTGCATGAGTTACTTTATGTGTATCCAAATCGAAACAAGCAATATCATTACCATTTTCTACACACCAGTAAACAGGCAAATCACACTCAAGGTTTTCTATAAGGTCTGATACTCCATGTATCGTAAACGGTGAATCATTCAGTATAACATTGAACTGGTCTCGTAATGTCAAATCATACCTTTTACACCAACCTTCCATATAACCTTCCATATCGTAAATATCAAACTGCAATCTTACAGGTTTCATACTACCCCCTAATTACTCGTAGTCTGCGTCATTCGGTTCCCATGCCAGAGGGTCTACTGCACCTTCCTCATTCTCAATGACATCGTGTTTGTGGTCTTCAAGGTAAATTAACCACTTAAAGGGGTTTGTTATAATCTCATCTGTATTCATTGCGTGGATACCCCCTTTGAACTCCCCACGCTCTAGAATCGGATAAAAGAAATTTACGTGTCTGCTGGTGCATACAGTTACATCCTCCTCATTTGCAATCTCAGCAAGATAAGGTAAACAATTATCCCCCATATAAAGTAAATCAACAATTACATTTTTATCATACTTTGCCAACAGAATCGTCTTAACTCCTGTAGGTAAATTATCGATAGAATAATTACCCCTTCTAGGGTGTCTGAATACACCTGGTGCAAGTACTTCGGACTCACCTGAACATTCATATATCAATCTACGAGCAAAATCAGTACCAGTTAAATCCGGATTAAATGTAGTATCAAAATAATAATCTGGCTTACCAATAGTGCCATACCTCCTAAAATCACCGACCCAAACATTAAGCATTACATATCCCTCCTTGCAACCTGTATTATTTTGTCGCTCTGACTTAAATAAAACTCAGAAAGTTTAGACTTTCTGTATACATGATTATACTGTCTTGATAAGTCTACTAACAACTCAGTATAATAAGTCTCCCAACTTTTGTATATTGTTGATTCAGCATAATTCTCCGTATGTTCAAGCTTGTCTTTTAGATTGAACTTTCTAAATATATCTGAACTTAACACCAACCATTCAAAAGACTCCGGTAAATAAATACAAACTCGTGCCGCATCGTAAACATTTGCTTGAGATAGTGTCTCGAATAAAGCTTTTACATTACTTCCAAAAGCCGCTCCATCCGCAACAACAAGTATATCCGTTTTACCTTGTACAATTAACGTATTTAAAAGACGACTTATATTACTTTTACCATTTGCACTTATAACTTCAGCGTCCTTAAATACATGTTTAAAAAACTGATACCCAGAATTTGAATCCTCAGTTATAATAATTTTCGGTTCAAAATCAATTCTTGTATCAAAAGAGTAAAGTTCAGTAGCAGTAAGATTATCTGCATTTCTCCCCTTATGTAATTTCAACTCAAATACAGAATGAACACTATAAGGTATTGCCTCAATAGATTCTCGTGTAATAATCATATAATAATGAGGAGCCTTTAATGTAAGTTCTGCTAACTCTCTTTCACTTATACCTTCAGGCTCATCTAAAACACAAATACCTTCTGGCTTACCACCTGTACAAGCCTTCTCTAAGTCATTTATAGAGTTTACAAGATACAAAGGAACATCTGACTTTAACTGTGCCGACCTATCGTCCTCCTTAAGAGCACGACTTATAACTTTCCAAATATAACTCTTGCCAGTTCCAGTTTTGCCTGGAAAAATATTATATTTTCTCTTAAATGAAGCACGTATTCTCTCGCCTTTCGTGTATATCGTAAATGATACCTCTCCTGTCACTGTATCACCTCCTAAATTTCCAATATGTACCTCACACCATTATTACCGTCTTTCTTAACATTAGAAAGATTCCTGCTGAAAAACATAGAATCTTTATCAAAACCGCAAGCCTCAAATACTTCCGTTCCACGGTTCAAATCAGCCCAAAATGCCAACGCCTGATACCCCCTACCATGGAGTTCCTGTGTTACCGCTTCAACTAAGGTCTTAACGTACTCATCTTCCGTAGTTACAATAATACGACAGAACGCATCATACTCCTTATTGAAACATTTTAATATCTGCTGGAATAATAGGATATCTGTACAGAAACTTAAAGATGCCTCCTTATCTACTGCATCCAACTGACTTGGTGTGTACGTTTTACCGATATCACTCATATCTACCCCCATGAAACCAAAGAGTTCTCCACGGCGATTTACCGCTACTTTTAAAATGTCACTCGTAAGGAAATGAGCAACTAGCCTGTGAACTACATAATCTTGGTCATCAGGATTTTTGAACCACTTGGATAAATCATACTTACTCCGAAACAGATTGAAAAGCTGTGTATAATACCTTCCGTTGTAGTCCTCTACATACACACGGTTTATTGATACATTCTCGTTACCTTTTGGATAAACCAAAACATCATACTCGTCCCGTTCTTTATGATAAATGTACTGATATCGCAGACCAAGAAAATCGGTATAATAGCACTTTTCCGGTCTTACAAGTTTCTTTGCATACTCGATAATTTTTTCTGTTGTTTCATTTACTCTTTCTCTAATCTTAATCACATATCTAGTCTCACACTCGCTGTCATTATCCCTTACAGTAAAAGATAAATCTGACGCTTTCATATTTTCTCCTTTTCATTGTAACTCATACCCCCATATGAAAGACCACACATCAATGAGTATAATCTTTACATACAAAAGTAATATCCTAAATGTTTCATAGTTATAGGCTTAAATTGAACCTGAAATAATACTTCTCATCCAAACGTACCTTATTTCTTTGATTTTCCAGATTGTTCCAGACACACATACCTTAGATACTTAATTAAGGTTTCGCCTCAAGCAGTTTTTAGAGCAGGAAATTCGGTAAAATACTTAGGCTGATTTTTGCGTGTCTTAAGAAACTCATATCAAAGATTTTGAATACTACAGTCGATAAGAAAATTAAGGTTTGAACCCCTGTAATTTTAGAGCCTTATCCCCAAAGCCATGTAAATTTCCGTAATTATGCGTTTTTCATAGAGAACATGACCCCAATGGAAATACATTCGGATTTTTAAAAAACTACCCCCTCTATACTCTTCCACGGTTATATTATACCATAAATACCAATAAAAGTCAATATATTCTTAATACTTTAACATAAAAATAGGGCAGAGTCCGAAAACTCTGCCCTAAAACCGCCTTACCTCACTAATTAAATTTGAATACTAGGTGAAAACCTCGTTTCTTTAAATGGAGCCATCAGGATTCTACCTGTACCTCGGAATGTGTTTACAAGACCCTCACCAGAAGCTGCTGAACCTACAAGGCTCTTTGTAACACGCTCAACTGTCAGCTGTAAACCGTCTGACCAGCAGATAGCCATATCTCCATCAATCTGGAACGTATCATTCTGAACATCAATGGTAATAAGTTCCTCCATCGGTCTTGGAGATTCAATGATAACTACCCCTTCCTGACCAACAGCACATAAGTTGAAAAGACCTTCTCCACCAAGAGCCGCTCCACTCATTGAACGAATCATTCTTACCTCAAGCTTAGCACCGGAACTCATCTCATAGTATCCATCATTGATACATACCGCTCCTCCCCAATTACTTGTATAGATTGGAATGAGATGTCTGTATGTTGGCTCCGTTACAAGAATACCTTGACCTTTGTACTCCGGTTTTATTGCAGACTCACCTGTAACTTTACCTTTTACCATTTTTCCAAGTAAATCGCCGGCTCCTTTAATTCCGGTTGTAGCCTGAATGTTGCCTCCCATCCAATTCATAGCACCTGCACTAAGAGTCCAAGTTCTCTGCCCTGTCATTCTTACCAGTACCATACGCTGTTTGCAGTTCATCTTCGCCATAAAATACTTTGAAACAGCATCCCAAGGCATAACAGATAAATCTTGTTTGTACTGGAGAATCTGAAAGCCAAAATTGTTATCTTGCTTAACAATTTCAATATTCGGATTCTCTTTTCCGATTCCACTAATGTTAATCATCTCTTATTTACCTCCTTTGAGACTTCAATGTATTTCTCATGAAGTAATTCAATAGTGTAGTTTGAAGCATAGTCATCTTTTAATCCATTGATAACCTTATATACGTCAGTATCCTCTTTAAAGAAATACTTCATGACCTCTTTCCATACTCTGTCCCGGTATACCCTATCCTTATCTCCTAACATGGAGAGCAACTTAATAGGTGCTAAGTAGAATAACCTCTTATCAAGGACACACCAGTAAACAACACCAAACAGATATACAAGCTGTATCAGCAGGATAATAAACGCCACATCAATGTTGATGAAAGCAATACCCCCTACTAATGCGGTAAACAGGACTAAGAACCCTACCTGAAATGCCTTTTCTCTTGAAGCATCCTTGTGTATTCTTAGTGATTTAGGTAAATCCTCATACCTGTATTTTTCCAAATCACAGATTAGTTTCTCCTGCATCTTGAACTCATCTTTATGCCGTTCAAGCTTTTCTTTATACAAGCCTGCTACCTTAGTCATGTTTGCAATAGCTTCTGCATCCGTTTCTACAAGTATCAATCTGTTCAAATACGTGATACATAACTCTGTATTGTAAATATCACGTTCTGAACGTACCTCCTTTGCAAGCATACGGTCTAACTCATTCTTATTAAATGAGAAAGACTTTGAAATGTCAATCACTTCCTTGTACCTCCTTTTTGTATTCCTCATAAGCTGATTCTATTTCTTTGCATACTTTGTAATATGCCCTTGAACCTACCTTAGCCTCTGCAAACCTGTCTCGTAGCGGTTCGTCTATTTCATCTGGTAACTCATTCAGATACCTAACCATCTTATCATCATAATCCTCCTTTTCGGATTCATCTTCAGATGACTTAGATTTTATATAGTCTGCATAAACTAATTCAATCTCTGCACACACTTCGTAATACTCAGGTGTGCGAACCTTTGTAGCATCAAACCTTTTCCTTAAAGGTTCAGCTACCCCCTTTGGCAACCTGTTCAAAAAGTTATATGTCCTTGACCATAGAGATGTGATTTCATGTTCACTATATACACCCTTAATTACTGCTTCTCGCATCTCAGATGTTATATACTTTTCTGTAGAACCATCACTATTGTCAAGTTCCGACCTAACCGCAGGAACGGAATAATATGCGATATCAAGTACAATTATAACAGCCTCAAGCGTAAAAATCAGTAAAGTCGTAATATTAAGGACTACTGATACCATTGCCGCAAGTTCTCTAACAAACAACTTGTAAAAGAAGTCCGTAGGTATCTGCTGAAGAAGCATCATACAAACCATAATAAAAAGATTTGGCAAACGCTTCTTGACGTAAAAACTGAGGTCTCCTGTTCTATAGAACTCTTGACGAATACTCTTCGGTCTTACCTTCTTATCCATCAGTGCTTTCATACTCTCATCCGTCAGGTGTTCTACATCAACCATTTTGATAAAGGCACTTAATACCCCCTGTGTTTCCTCGTCTGAACCCTTTCGCTCAAGATACATTCTTGTTGAAACTGCCTCGTAATACAAGGTTTCCGGCACAGCACTAAAATCGTTAATCTTAGCAATTTCTTTCAATAATTGCTGGCGATAGCTTGACTCAGCTACCAAACTTTTATAATCTTCCATTAATTATTCACCCTCTCATAATATTTTAACTCTATATCCGCACAAACTTCGTAATACTCTGGCGTGTATCTTTTATACCTCTTGAAACGGTTTGTCAAAGTCTTACACATCGGTTTCGGCATACCCTTTAAAAATGACTTAGTTCTCATACTAATGTCACAAACCTCTATATTCATTTTCTCTTTCTTATGTACATTATCCAAAATTTCTGCAATTATGATATAAACACAATCTGATAATGGCAAAATAGCAAATCCAAATAAAGCAAGTAGTATAACAAAACCAAAAACCATCTGATATAGGTGTGTAAGGTCGTGGACTACATAGCTACATAATACAACTGCAAAAATCACATATATGACAAGAACAACAGGCATCACCTTATGAAAGACTTCTTCCTGTGCTTTGCCCCTTGACAATTTCTTAATATTAACATCCGTATATCTTGGACGTTTATTTAAAGAAACAAGTCTTGGTAATTCCTCGTCTGTCAAGTTTTTTACATTACACATTTTAATAAAAGAAGTCAATACCCCCAAGGCGGTATCATCGATACCAGACTGCTTTAACTCTTTGCTCGTTACTACAGCCTCATAGTATAAAACCTCTGGTACAGCGTCAAAGTCCTTTACCTTGCCTATTTCTTTAAGAAGTTGTTGCAAGTACCTCGAATCCTTTATAATGTTTTTGTATTCTTTCACAATACATACCCTACCTCATATTATTATAGATTTCTTCAACTCCCTTTAACTCATCATAGTCATTTATCGACAAACAGGAACAACGTTCCTCAAACCACTTTAATATATCTGCGTGTACTGCTTTAACCGTGTCAAGAGATAACTTTTCTCCACCTTCTACTGTGTAACCAAGATTTCGTAATCCTAAAATGTGCCTGATTATGCTTGTAGGACACTTACCATTACACTCTCCTAAATACTTTTCAAAGTTCAACGTATAATCATATTCCTTTACTGCATCAGCAAGTATGGAACGTATCACATTACAAGCTGCTCTTCCAACATATGTAAGATACATATCACTACCTACAATGCTATCTTCTGCACAGAGTAAGTCCATCTTAAGCAACCCTAAACACAGCATATGCATTACCCCCTGTTCGCCATGATGTTTAAGATACCTCCATATCAGTAACACTGTTTGGCGTCTTTTGCAGATAGTATGCGTACTTCGTTCTTGCGAGAGCAGATACTCGTTCTAAATCTGGCATACCACCCAATGACTTGATGTCAAAATCTTCAGGACTATGTCTTGAAACAAAAGCATCAACAGAAATGAAGCCAACTGGAGACTTAATGTCAAGAACAAACATATTCAAACCCATAAGCACTGGATATATCGCAATGAAAATAAGAATGACTGCACGTCTATCCATACTTGACTGATAACACCAATACAAAAAATATGCAATCAACGCATAAAATATTAACCAAACAAGGCGTATCTCAAGCAATTCAATGAGACTTACATCAGGATATCTCTGTTTAATGCCTTTGTACATCCTCCAGTTTAAGCCTCTACCATAAGGACTGATTCCATCACGCTCTATTCTTGAATGGTAAGAGTTAAAATCATTTAAAAGTGAAATATCACTTTCATTATAAGAACTACCCCCTAAGATGAGCCTGCACAACTCTACTTCGTATGCCTCACGATACCATAGTTTAAAGCGTGTGGAATCCACTACACTGGATACTTCCCTTGAATAGTCAGTGAATGTCTTAAATTTCATGCCACGATATCCTCCTGACTAGAGCCTGTTTTTATACTCTCGATTGTACCTTCCGCTAACAAAGACATAGAACTAAGACTATCTGATGAAGCCTTAAGGCTTTCAATGAGAGCCATGTTCTGAGCTGTCTCTGACTTAGAGCTGTCAAGAACTTTCTTAACTGTATCTTGAAGAATCTTATTAGCCTCCATTATAGATTGAGGACTTATCAAAGACTCCTGACGTCCAGTAAGCAGTTCGTCAGCCGTTTTCTCAATCTGCTTTGCATTTTCTACTACCAATCGGTTTGCTGTCTTAATCATTGCTTTGCGGATTTTCACAGCTTCAAGATTCGCCTTAGACGCTAATGTGTTCATCAACATCACATTGAACATCGGAATCAAGTTTGTAGCTGCCTCATTAAGCTGTTGCTGAATCTCCTTGTTTTCTTGAATAACAAGAACAGACTTTACTATCTCCTGCTTTACAACGGCTTCTGTAGTAGATATAACTTTCAGCCTATTTACAGCCGCTTGCATTTTCAAGCCATCCTCATCAGCGTCTGGATTTGCCTTTAACCAATCAATGTAATCTTGTAACTCCACTCCACAGTCGCATAACTCAGAGGATTTTTCTCGTAAAAAATCCTTTGACTCCACCAAGGAGTTTAATACCCCCTGAAGCTTCTCCTGCTCTGCATCTATACTTTCTCCGATTGATGTAAGTTTTGACTCAACTGATTCATACCTACTTAGCCATCTCTTTGGACTTCTAAAGATAGGCAGATTCGATAATTTACCCTTACGTGTTGCACTGTCAGCTACCTCAGATAACTCCTGTAACTTACTTCCTGCTGAGTCAAGGTCAATAAGTTTTGCCTGTTTTAACATACCAGTCATAGACTCGGATATGTCAGACTGAATATCTGCTCCTATTCCTTCTATGTCTTGTACAGTCATATGCTCATATCGATTTACCATTACTAATCCCTCCACATTTCAAACCTAAGGTATCATCGGTTCATCTTCAAGTAAAACCTCATCCTCAGGAACCGGAATAGACTCTGCCGTATCCTCTTTTGACATCTCAGCTTCTTCATTCATACGTTCTTCATAGTCTGCTTTACGTGTCTCATCAATATACATATTCTCACGAACATAATCCTCAGTAATCTCCTCGTCTCTATCTATACTAAAATCAAATGTCATGTACTCATTTACCTCAATGCTGTATTTTAAGCCAAACTCAGATATCGCCTGAGCGAATGAGGTTACCCCCTTTATGATATCATCCTGAGATGTCTCCATATCTGCCTCAGCCCTGATACTAACAGAATAATTACCATTCTTTACATAATCATCAAGGTCTTTGTACTCTTTATCCTCTACAAGCTGTACCACATTCGGCTCAAATGCCGTAAATACAGTAAGTCCAGTAGATGATTGAAGTACCATATCCTCAATACCTGCCTTATACTGTAAAACAGCATAATTATCCTGAATACTACCATCACTTAACCGATTGATACTTACCTTGCTTTCTTCATCACCATCCGCATAAGCATAACATGCATACTCGATGTCTCCTGCATCAACTTTGGTTATGTAAAATACCTCAAAGTCCGCATCATACTTATCTTCCATCGCTTTCTCGATTTCTTTTTCAGCAGTCTTTTCTTCGGCAGTATTCTCAGTCAGATTTTCTGTGTTACTACCCCCATTGCAACCCGTGATACTTATAGCCAAAAGCATACACATAATCAGTGCCTTGCGTTTCATTTGCAATACCTCCTATCTATATTTATAAATATGAAATTTATACATGAAGATTAAGTAAACTTAGTATAAATCTTGCATATAAAAAAGCAACCCCATCAAGAGGTTGCTTCCTTAGTTCCCTGTTTTTCTTTATCTTTATCAGAGTCATCTCCGATAATCACGCCTAATAAAGCATATACAATGATAGCTGTGACACAGATAATAATACCTCGGCGTGACTTTATTGCAAATAACAGATATCCAATGTTAGGTATACTGAATAGATACTGCCCATAAAAGTTATCCTCAGTTGTTGTAACTCCGTCTGACGCATCATTCGCATCACCCTGAGTTTCGATACCCCCATCGGTTACGGCTATTGCTCGGTGGACTACCATGTCGCCATTCTCATTTTCAAAGGCAACTATGTCATTTTCCTCTATATCTTCATACGATACATTAGTATCAATAAAGGCGAGAGAGCCTGTGTGAATCTCAGGCTCCATAGAGCCTGAGACTATTACTCTCGGTGTCTTACCCATTAAGTATAATCCACCGATACCCACAATACACACTAAGCACACAACAAGTATCACACCTGTTAAAATATCGTACACCTTACGCACTTTTTACTTCCTCCTCTTCTTAACAATTACTCCGCAGGCAACGGCACTACCTACGAGTAAAACTATCCATCCGGCGATTACTGTTGGGTCTCCAGTCTTAACAGGATTAATCTTATCGATTACCTGTGAGATACCCCCTTCAGGTTCCTGTTCATCTGCTGAGAATACCCATTTCACCTTACTATCTAACAGAGAATAATGATTGTTTAACTCAGCAGGTACGGTTACTTTGAATGACATTTTGCCGTCTCCATAGTTACCAAGTTTAATCTTATCATTCAGTTCCTCTGCATTGATAGAACCATTGTAAATCTCCTTGCCGTCTACAGATATCTGAAGCTGAATTGCGTCAAGCAGTTCAGAATCATCAACCGTTTCAGTATTGAAATACAAGTCGATTTTATTATCTCCAGTGTTCTTCAACTCAATATCATGCTCAAGTACATCACCTGGCATCATTGTAGTAAAGTCACTGAAGAAGTCATCTTTGTTGATTACCAAGCCTTCGCTTGCACCCTTATACTCCACTGTGAAAACATTGCTGTCCTCGTTCATCTTGAACTGAGACATTTCATAATCACCTTGTTTTCTCTCAAGGATTTCAACATCTCCCCACGGGTTACCGTTATTGAAGTTTGGGTTGAAGTTACGACTCTGGATTGCGTCAACATTCACATCAAGGTTTAACCGTTGCTCCTCCAACTCCTGACTAAAGTCCGTAGGGATTGATACCCCTTCGAACAAGTCTGTGGATTCGTCTGTCTTTAAAACCTTAGTGTAATAGTAGTAGCCATCATCCTTTCTTACCCAATCATCGGATATACCATAAAGGTCTTCCTCAGATAAGTCTTCCTTAGAGAAAGCTACTTTTGCACGAACATAACAGTCATACGCCTCATTTGTGATTCTTGCAATCCTTGAGACCTGTCTTCCGGGCATTACTTCCGTAACGCCCGAAGACTCGACCTCCTCTCCGTTTACAATCTCGTACTGCTGTAAGTCAATGTCAACAATGCCAGTGTTAAAGTTATTAACAACTGAAGCCACTGTTTCACCAAAAGCTGTACCTATACCACACAGAGCAATTGAAAAACTGCAGAGGATTAAAGCTATATTGCGTTTTCTTATCATACTTAAACCTCCTTATGCGGCGTCTTTGACTGTTACATAACGTCCTGTTTCGGCTAATTCCTCGAGATAAGGTGATGTTCCGGTTAGCACTACACCTGAACTATCTCGTCCTGCGTCATAAAAGCAGTCCCTATAAAAAAGATAAGCAGTTAAACGCTGTACATTTATCTCTATTTCTCCAACCAAATCATAACACTTATAAAATGCAGACTCCATATCCGTTACACCTTCAGGTATTACAGGTGCCTTCACTAAAGAAGTACAACCATAAAATGTTTCTGACATAATAGTTACACTTTCAGGTATTACAGGTGCATTGACTAAAGAAGTACACTTATAAAATGTAGAAAAC